>WLWD01000875.1_pt1 | contig 194345 bp, 152 predicted proteins | sample 6712731 | NCBI WGS metagenome assembly WLWD01 (sample SAMN12718690, study PRJNA576275) | sponge metagenome | isolation source: marine sponge | host: Mycale hentscheli | place: New Zealand: South Island, Marlborough, Capsize Point | collected 2014-11-01
CAGGTTCTAACTGAGTCTCTTTCACCTCTGATATCTCGCCGACGTTATTACTCACAGGGCAAGGTCATTGACTTTAACTGAGATTGATATTCAGAAAGAACAAAATACAAGTAATTGCACGTGGCCCCTATGGGGCAAGGTGACACAGAACAACGAACAACAGGCGGAAGTGGATGAACCCAGGAAAAACGACAAACAAGACAGATGAGTTCAACATCAACACATGGTCAGTAATCAATCATGCATGAACAATGTGTACTATGATAGTGATGAGTCCAGCTCCAGGTGCGGTATACCAAAACAGGTGATATGTTTTGATTCTATATTCTAATCCCTGATAAATTCAGGCAGTAAGTTCGGATTTCTGTTTAAGTTAAAGTACTACTATTTATCCTTTGATTTTAAGAAAAGAGAAGACTACTGTTCAATAAGCTTTGCTTTAGCCCTAGCTGAAACTAAACCAAAGTATTTTAGTAGCTACTATTAATGAATATAGCATAATAATTAGTAGCTGATTTAATAGCTGCTACTTTCGCATACAACCCATTATTACATCAGATTCAAATTTTTCCTATAAATGATCAAGGATCATAGTTGTCAGAATCTAAAGTAGCATAGGTATGGGGAAAGATTTGTGGGGCCAAGTCCCCTTGGGGAGACCATAACCCCCCCCCCCCCTCCCCCAACCCCCTCCATTACTTTTTACTTCTTTGGAATCCATGTGCAAGTATGCACATCTCCTTCCCCACAAAATTTACTGGCTTGACAAAGGACGATCAGGAGAAAAACTAGCATGTCCACATGTCCACATGTCCACGTATATAAAAGAACAATGGGGAATACTCAGTATGGTGAATTTTCCGTCTTCATATGGGGAAATACCTGGAGAACAATAAGAAGAAAAGAAAAAGAAAGGGAACACGTTTAATAGAGTATTTCCAGCACTGCTCCTTGCTGATAGGTTTTCAAACAGAGAAAGCTAGCTAGCCAAGAACTGTCCTTACAGCTTAGGTAGTTCAGGGTATCTAGGGAATCTGAGTTAACCTGCCCAGTAAATGAAGTAACCACTGTCAGTTAAACGTCACAACTATATTAAAAAGCAGAGGTTTAGACAAAAGTAGGGGGGAGGGGTGGTTGAACTGTCCCAATTTTTGAAGACTATCACTTCTTTCAAGCTTATTACATGAGGTACATACTTGCATGAGCATATAGACATATTGATGAGAGACTTGGTGGTTACACGACCACGTGGAGGTTGATAAAGAATTTACACAACCGAGGGCCAGTGGATAGCGTAAACCCAGTACCGACCGACGAACTTAGGGGTGCAACCGACTTGTAACGGCTCAAGGCTATAAGAAATGCACAAAAAATAATTTGATATGATAATTTACTTATTCACCTCCTAGGAGGTACGTATGAAATATATTCACTGCGAATTGAGCAATCTGATTGGACAGTTTGAACGTTGCACGGTACAATTATAAATACCCTAACTGAGAGGAGTCTTATATAGCTACAGTACACACAACTCCTGCCCAGCACTGCAGGATAGAAAAATACACTCGCACTATTAACCCAAGCAGAGCCATGTCAATCTGATAAAATAGTCGGGCTCGGCACAATTTAACAGATTGAGTGAAGCAACCAAAGCTGTGTGAGGAGCTTGTTTTCGTACGGGAATACCTAAAAATTAAAAAAAATAGCCCGTCACCTGAGCAACTGCACGCGTCATACGAAAACAAAGCTCCTCACACAGCTTTGGTTGCTTCACTCAATCTGTCTGAGACTATATCAGATTACTTGATGACGCGTGCAGTTGCTCAGGTGACGGGCTATTTTTTTAAATGTTTAGATTTGCGCTGCAAATGGTATTGTTGAATGCTTGGCCGCTATAATGAATCCCATATGCCTTTTCTAAGAGTACTTTTTCTAGCTGCTGTATTAAAAAAACAACTCAAAAAGTGTAGCTACTATTAACAAAAATTTATCTATAAAATGTTCTGTATATTTTTGACAGAAATGAACCTTATTAAAATGGTGTAGTTCATATAAATTACATGTATTTTATGTAATATCACACATAGTTATTCTAAATTTTAATTAGGTGTGGTAGAGCTGGAGAGATTCCAGCAAACCAGAGCAGTCAAGTATATAAACAAACAAACACAAACCTGTAATAGATAAACAACTCTCCATATCTTATACTAGACTGCCTGCAGCTAATTCTGAATCCAGTATAACTACTTCATCCTCATGCAAATCTTCACAACTGCTTTGTCTTCTAAAGCTGTAGTCAAATGCCTGGATTCCTTCACAGAGCAACTCTATCTTTGTTGTTGAATGGCTTCTGTAAGCATAAATATCTTCTGTAACTTCTGGTTCACTAGAATCACTATCTAAAACACTAAGATTGCTGTCAATCCAAGTCTACCAACTACCTCAATCAGCAATTGACTGCCTGGTCGCCATTTTAAAGTAAGCCAAAGCTCAGACTCTGTAAGCTACCTCAATGTTAGCAGAGTTCGAACATCACTTAGCAACTACATAGCTCTGTACTCACCTTACACCTGTAGCACACTCACAAAAACAACAACAACAACAATAAAAAACACCCAAACAAACACTAACACAACTCTCTCACTTCTTTTAATCTTTGTACCCATGTTTGAATGGTTGCCATGGTTTTCACTGCGTTGCATGGGTTTCAGTTCCATACGTTTGCTCACTTCTTAATAATTTCTAACTCCTAGAGCAAACCAATGCATACAAATCAAACTGTTAATTAAAGATCATTACTACCAATACAGTCCTAATTATGTAGCTATAGTAGGTTATGGTTGCTAATCAGCATGAGCTATTGCATATGCACCACTGACACCTTTTTAATACTTCCTAAAAACAAGTTCCTACTTGATATAATGCTGTAGTAAACTTTTAGTCCTATAAGAACTAAATTTGTGGCTACTGCACATGTGGTCCTTCAATAGCTCAGTTGGTAGCAGTTGACTATAGTGGGACAAAATGTCCTATGGATATCAACATGTCGCTGGTTAGAATCTAGCTCAAAGGATTTTTTTCGCTTTTCCCTCCTTTTTTAAGCCACAAACACATGTGCACATACTAATGCATGCAAACACAAACACATGTACTCACAAGCACAGAGGTTCTACTACAATTTAAGACTAATAATAGGATAATGATGGCATGACTCTTGCAGTTGCTACCATACGCATTGCGGGCTCCACAGATCGAATGGTGGGAGACGGAGATTATGGGTTCACTTACATTGAAAGGATATGCATAGAGCCGGTGAACATTAAAGCAGGTCTGGCTAGAAATGTCACTGTTGAAGTTACATTGAGGGCTGAGACAGCAAAAGGTATGTTAAATTTTATGGATTATTGTATTATTATTATCTTGTCTATCATACACAGCTAAAGTAGATTACGTTGATGAAGTTTCGTACATTACCATTGCATCCAGTACTGTTGTTGGAGCTCCTCCCTCTCCAGAGTCTTGTGTGAATGTTACTATAATTGGAGATGATATAAGGGAGGAAACTGAAATATTTTATGCTATTTTCACTCCTCAAAATGGAGACATTTTTGCGAATGGACTGAATTACGTCAAAATCAGCTTAGTTGATGGCGACTGTAAGCCAATAATGTTTGGAAAATGAGCAAATGAATATGGGCATAGTAGTTATGCTATACAGTTCCAGCAAGTGGCTTTGGTTTTGTGCACACTATTCTGTAACAATACGTACAGGATATGATGCCTGATTTCCAAATCTACTCTTTGCGTTTCTTTCATCACTAGTGCTCAATTCAATTTCCTGACAGAGCAATTCTTTTTTTTTTTACAAGTGTAAATGAAATTTTGTTGACCTGTGCACCTGCCAGTATGAATGTTAGTGTAAGTTCATTTAGTGCACTTCCTCAAGTGAAAGTGACCTCCGTCAATAGGAAGTATACAAATGACAGAGTTTGGTGGTTTCTATATTAGTACGAATAAGGGTGTTCCTATTATATCTATTACCCTACAGTGTGCATATGTGTGCAGTGTATGTGCATGCGTGAGTGTGTGTGTGTGTGTACAGGGTTGCACTGGTGCACTTTTTTTTAAACCAGATCAGTAAACTTTTGGCAATTAAATTATAGAAGTGTGCCACTAGCAAGCATCATTGAATTCAATTGGCTTGCTGACATTTTGAGTTTTACAAGTAATTACTGATTTGAAATTGAATTTGATTATCAGAATGAAAAAAAAAACACACCCACTGAACTCCCCCCCCCCCCCCCCCCCCTCCCCCCACAATAGTCAAAACAGATTTAAGGCAAAAAGTATCACCAATTCATTTAAAAAAATTGGATTATACTTAATTGGACTTGGTTTGTTGAAATTAGAGCATGTAAGCAAACAAGCACAGAAACACTTTTGCTTTATTCAGTTACACCCTATAAAGCAGCTTTTTTTATTTAGAAAGATAGCTTTTTGTTTAAAAAGGTAGGTAGCATAACAGGAGATTTCATGAATAAAACAAATAATGGAGTATAAATATTTTGAGTTATTCTTAGCACCCTAAATGTTTAGGTAGGTAAAGTATCTAGCTTGCAAGATTACTTAAAATAGCTACGCACCTGTTTAAAATGAAGATGGCAAAGAGCTGTACTACTTTTGTCTGACGTACGTACAGTTTAGCATCTCCAATAGTCATAATAGTAGTGTTGAATGAGAGTTTGTTTCATGATTAGACAATAGGAAGATTTAAACAAAGTCCCCTCCTCCAGCTTTAATATTCCAACCAACTGTATATAAACCTTACAGGCCACTCGATTATTATGGAGGCAATTAGGTTTAAATTGAGTCATTTGAAATACACAGCAGATGAAGCCAGTTCATTCAATTATTGTTGTTATATTTTTATTTGAAGTTAATGATTGTGTTCGGCTAATTGAAGTGCCACAAAATGGATCAATTGCTGTAAGCCATTACTTCATTGAAGGTACAGCTAAGTATGGGTGTATGCCTAATTATCGCCTCATTCCAAGAAGCTCAATGCAACGAACTTGTAGCAGTAATGGTTGGAGTGAATCTGTTCCTGCATGTAGTAAGTTATTGTTTTTCTTGTGACACTACAAGGAGGTGAGACGTTCATTTCAGAGGGAACCTCAGCTATGTACCAGTGCAACTTGGGGTACTACCTAGTGGGCAATTATTCAAGGACATGCTTGAACAATGGAATTTGGTCCTTAGAAATTCCTACTTGTAAAGGTTTGTTAAATGAATATAGTTATATGGGAGTGTTCTAAGTGACAGTACAATTTCTAATACACACCTTATAAACCATTGGACTTTGTCATCCTTTATGTGCTAGTTCTATTTACTTCCTCTACCAGACTCGAAATTTTAGTACACAGTCCTTAGCATACAGTTTAGATGCCCATCTCACCTTCTCAAAATCACAGTCCCACATCACATGCTCAAACTTCTCTAGAAATAGTGTAAGGTCTCCTCCTTTCTTGAATCCAGCAAATCCTGCTAGCTTGTCCTTGATCTCTTCCTGCCTCATCCTATACTGTCACTCCTCAGCTCTCCTTTTGTCTTCCCTCTGCTTTCTTCTCAGCTCATCTTGTCTCCTTTCCTCTTGTCTGTCTCACTCCTGCCCCTGCTGTTCTCTTTTCAATCCATCCATTCTCTCTCTTTCCACTTCCATCAATTGATTGCACATAGTTTCCAGCTCCAACTTCCTCATTTCCTTCTCATGCTCCCACACCGCTGCCTTAGCTTCCCTTCGCCTCTCATCTCTAGCCTCTAAGTAAGCTTGAAAGTCTGCCTGGGATCCATATATCTCCTCTACGTCAATCTCAGTAGCCACCTTCTAAGTTATCACCGGAAGTCCTCCCTGACTCTGTTGTATCACTTCCGGTCGACCCGTACATTGGTGATTGACTGTCATGTGGACTAATTGAAGATGTAGTGGGCTCTGATTGGAATCCTTCTTTCTCAAGGAACTCCTGCTGCACTCGGCTCAGTGTGGTCTTTTCAAAGAGTAAGCAGAAGTCTTAGGTTCTAGATGATGAAGTCTATTGGTTTGTAGATCATACCCTTTTCTTGCCTTTGGGTTCCTTTACGTGTGGTCCTGCCCTTCCTGGCGTAGCCAGACTATCCTCTGTCCTGACCATCCTGCATCAGGGGAGGAGCAGTCCACCAAAAAGTGGAAGCTACAAAAACATGCACACAACAAAATGAATAATGACTTAGAAAACTTACATGCAACAAAAAAATGACACAACACAGTCACCTTGTAATTCCCAAGTTCGACACTGGTCGTGGTCCTAGAAAGGTCCAGTTGCAGGTTCGGCGGATTCCTGTCTTCTTGAAGAGCTGGAAATCCCACCTCTGCCGCCAAACTGTGGGGGAGACAGCAGCTCGGTCTTAGCTCGGCGTTCTCTAGCTCACACTCTGGCAACTTATAAATAGCGCTGCCACCAGAGTCCCTACTCTCTCCCTGTAGTGGCTGGCTAACCAGCCTATCCCAAAGGACCGCACAGGTTCTACTTCTAGATTTTAAGATGAGATACAGACCGATGAGATACAGACCGACAAGACGCACGCGTGGCATCCTGACAGTACACAAACACAAACACTGCGAACATCCAGACACACCCGGGGCATAATCATACACACACATGAAGTCACTAATGCTGGCTATCTTTCAGTCCAGTCCTCTGCCTTCTCTTGGCTGTCCTTCTCATGTGGCTTAACACACCGCATATCGGGCTTAGTCTCGCTAGCGAGATCCTTTACCTAACCGCTTCGCGGGGAAAGGGTCGGGTGTCCGCGGAGCGATTAGGTAAAGGGTCTGGCTTGCGAGACTAGTGTCCACCGTGCACCAATTTTGTTTTACTGGAATTCATTAAAAGTTTGCGGTAATGATCGAGAATGTTTTAATGCTGCCTCAAAATGTGCGCGTAAATTATTCCTTCAACGGTAGCTTCTACGACGAGGTTGGAGCGAAGCTATTCTTGTTGGAAAGATGTTGGTAGTAGTATATAGCAGGAGACTTACCAAAAAAATAGTAGGCAAGGAGACAACGACATTTTTATCAGTTACAAACTTTTCCAAACATTGTTCCTCACACTTTTCAGAATAGCCAAGCGAATCAGCAGCTCGAGAAATAGCAGCTTCAAGGTCTAAATGTTACAAAGTAGGTCTTACAGCCATGATTCTCCCGGGGGGGCACAGGGTGCACACAACATGCACATTGTATTTGAATTTCATAAAATTGATTTCAATTTTATTGCAAACCAATAAAATAAACTGCTTATCACAATATCATACAAAACACATTTTGGTTAAGCTGTCAATATGGCAAATCAGTTGTCTTTGGCTTCTTGGGTAAAAAGAAAGGATCAATTTGAATATATGGTACCTACGTGGCCTGATGTGGCACTCAACAGGATTAAATGCAGAGTGTGGTAGCTATATGTCACAATTTAAAATACCTTAAACTTATAATTCTAGCATAATCCTAGCATTCATAACACAATATTTAATGACCTGTTAAATAAGGTTTTAAAAATGTAGCATAATTTAATGGAATGGATTTCCAAGCAGTCTGTAGCTATTACTCAAAATATTGTTCATATCTTTTACATATCTCCCTTCACATAAGTTCATCTAAAGAGCTATTAGAAGAATACAATTGGAAATCGGGGATATTTGTTTGGACGTACGTATGTCATTTTGTACTTTGACCCTCCGTATTTTTGTGTTCGCTCCGCGTTCGACCCCGTCCCAAACTTCACTAAACAGAATCCTCTGGTTTAGCGACCATTACCCGGATCACCTTAGAAATTGAATTGTTTACGGCTTTGAATTGTTTTGCGGGTGCAGTTAAAACTCAAAAACTTATGGGAGCTCCATTTCTATTCGAGTTAGTGGCGGTGGTAAGTTAATACACTATTTGTCACAGTTATAAGCCCTACTCAACAGTATTTACTTAAAAACTCATTGTCCACTAGACGAACCACGAAGGTAAGTCTTGCGTAGGTATGTTCAGTTGTGTGAAAGTATTGTGCGTTACAACTACTATTAAGAATATCACAAAGAAAATTTAAATTATGTGATTTGATTTTGTAGCTTCTTTTTCAATTCAAACTGTTGCGGGAGCGGCTACTATGACATTGAAACCCCTTTACCGCATACGTAATTTAAAAACTCGACTTTATTTTAGTAGCTTGAATGTTAGTTGTTAAAATCAAATTTAACAATAGTGTAGTTTAAGGCTCGCTCGCCATTTGTGCTCAAGCATACCACTAGTTGGCGAGCGAGCGTAGCGAGCGCGACACTTACAGGGATAACACAATTGAAAATCGGGGATGTTTGTTTATTTATGTTTGGACGTACGTATGTCATTTTGTACTTTGACCCTCCGTATTTTTGTGTTCGCTCCGCGTTCGACCCCGTCCCAAACTTCACTAAACAGAATCCTCCCGTTTAGCGACCATTATCCGGATCACCTTAGAAATTGAATTGTTTCACACTTTGAGTTCTTTTGCGGGTGCAGTTAAAACTCAAAAACTTATGGGAGCTCCATTTCTATTTGAGTTAGTGGCGGTGGTAAGTTAATACACTATTTGTCACAGTTATAAGCACTACTCAACAGCATTTACTTGACAATTCATTGTCCACTAGACGAACCACGAAGGTAAGTCTTGCGTAGGTATGTTCAGTGTGAAAGTATTGTGCGTTACAACTACTATTAAGAATGTCACAAAGAAAACTTTAAATAACGTAACTTGATTTTGTAGCTTCTATTTCAATTCAAACAGTTGCGGGGAGCGGGGCATTGAATCCCCTTTACTGCATACGTAATTTAAAAACTCGACTTTATTTTAGTAGCTTGAGTGTTAGTTGTTGAAATCAATCATTTAACAATAGTGTAGTTTAAGGCTCGCTCACCATTTGTGCTCAAGCACACCACTAGTTGGCGAGCGAGCGTAGCGAGCGAGACACTTACAGGGGTAACACAATCGAAAATCGGGGATGTTTATTTATTTATTTATTTATTTGTATATATGTTTGGACGTACGTATGTAATTAAACGCGCGCGCGGGGGACTTTTTTCTCCAAAAAACACGGCTTTTAAGGCTTGACCCCAGTTTATTCTGAAACTGCAGGATTAAGCAAGCCTCACTTTATACTTAAAGCTCCAAAGTGTGAGAAAATTTCTGCGAAAACGCTTGCTTTTCAAGAAACAAAAAGTTGATTCGACCGGTTACTATGGCATTGAAGACCCTTTTCCAGACTTAATTTCAAAACTTCGCCGTTTTATGGGGGGATACGGAGTGCCGGTTGTTGGTTGTCAAGAGCCGTTGGTAGTCAGAATACCGTAGTATTAATGCTGATGAAGCTACTACTTCTCGAGGGAAGCTGAGGTCAGTACGTAATTCCACATTTATTAGCTAAATATGCAAAATTAACTCTGGCCTTTCTTTTTTGTAGCTAAGAGCTTGTCAACAGTGACTGGTAAATTCAAATAGTCAGATTGGCTCCAATTTGGTACTACAAAAGTTACCACTGCTCAAGAAAGTGAGGTAAGAAAGTAATTTTGTATTTGTGTTCTAAAATTGATTGCCTTTTGTTTTTGTAGGTGAGAGCTTGTTGTCAAGAATTCAAGGTAATTCAGATGGTCAAAGTAGCTTCAATTTGATACTACAGAAGTTATCAATACTCAAGAATGATGTAAGTAGGAATTCCATATTTGTTCGCTAAAATTACAAATAATAACACTGGTTTATTTTTTATCGTAGCTGAGAGCTTATTCAAGAGTTACTGGTGATTGAGATTATCAGAATGGTTATGTTTGATACTACAAAAGTTACCATTAATCAGGTAAGAGTGATTTTGTATTTGTTTGCTGAAATCAAATGTCATAACTGCTATTATAGTGTTTGCATGAAGTAAGCTTAAAAATAGTAACATTTTTATGTTCCCTAACTATCAGGCTCGCTCGCCATTTGTGCTCAAGCACACCACTAGTCTATTTGTAAATACCTTCAGTGTTCCGGTCGATTCGAATCGACCCGGTCGTACCCGACCCCGTTTTCTCGCGCATGCTTTGCGTATAAGCGTTATTATCTAAATAAAAAAAAATTCGTGTTAAAGTGATGTTACAAAAAGGTAAAAGATCAGCTATACAACTGGTAAAAGAAAAAAGAAAAAGAAAAAGACAATAAATATACAAAAAGTTCAGGCTACTCCGTCCAGGGAGGGGAGTATGGTGGGGAGACGGTGGAGCCACAGCGATGCATTGCCCCGCCATAAAACAACTGCCATGCGGCCAAACAGGTGACTGGTAGTAGGGGTGGAGTCAGAAGTGCCGCAGCGATTCTCGATGGCCCTGCTGATGTTGGTGATGGTGGTGTGGATGGTGTCCTCAGCCAGCCCACCTAGTGTCTCAGCCACCAGAGGGACGAAGTCCGTCCCAGAAGAGCGGCAAGCTGAAAGGTTGGCTGCAAGCTTCCTCTGCACACCAACTTGGAGGGCATGGCCAGGCGTTTGGGCAGCCTGAGCGATGGTGAGCTCCTGTAGCGGGCTGATGACAAGCACATCAAAGGCGGTCAAATGTCCAAGGCGAGCTGCGAGCCAGTCAGTAAGCCAGGGGTTTCCTTGGAGGGAGCAAGAGCAGCGGACTGGGCAGCAGCGTGGATGGCGTCAGGACAGAATTGTGACGGGCAATGCGATCTCTATTTCCCCCGCAGCCGACCTGGTGATCACCGTACGCATCAGTAGTAAGGTGGCATTCCGGGCAGGGGTATGACGAGCTGTGGAGGGGAACCCCAAGCCAGTAGCGCAGGCAGCACCGGAACTCTCGGTCGTGGAGATGGAGGCCGAGGGTGGTGGAGGGGATGATGTTCAGCCTGCAAAAGGGTGGACTCCACCTGAGAATCGCCAACACCGTGTAGCGCTCCAAGGGATTCCTTCAGCTTCGATAGCCGGGCGCCAAAAACCTCCTCGCAGTAGTCGGGTGGACCGATGGGGCATCCCAGGAGAGAGAAACCTCTGCGGGTGGTGGTAATGTCTGTTGGGAGAACAGACTGAGCCTGGACAGCGTTCTCTGGGATGTAGAGGAGAGACTTGGAGCGGTTGAGATGGAGGCGGGCCAGGGGACTCCACGATGTGCAGGGCAGCAGCAAGGTCCTCTGGGGAGCCCATCAGGGTGCCGTCGTCCAGAAAACGAATTCAGCTTGAATTGCGCGTCATTTTGATATGTTTTGTGATGGGTAGCAATATAAAATTTTCAGAGTTATGGCTGAGAGAAGTGAAGAGACTTTACAACGATGAAAGTGAAGACTTTGTTGGCGCTAAAAGAAGAGTGTCAAGATGAAGCGGTTAATTTTTGCGGAGCTGAATGCTCTCAGCATTCAGCTCTTTGAAGACTGCCCCTTAAGAGATGGCACTGCTCAAAATGGCTCATCATTGCTAATTTCTTCTGAGTACCTCTCTTCTAGGCGGTGTGCTTCTCCATACTATTGATGCTACTCCTGCTAAACAGGAATCTTTACTCCATCAAAAGATACTGAAATATATCAGAGCAAGTAAACTAACTCAAAATAACACACATCTGCAGTTCAATCGCCAGTTATCTAGGTCAGAAATCCCATCAGTGTCCCAATCACTGCCAGTTTCTTGCATGGACTCTCCACTTTTATCTCTACACTGTACTCTAAATGATCAATAGCCATCTCAGCAATTGTTGTTGATGTGCTGGTGAAGATGATGGCTGACAACTGCTCAAGATATAAAAGGACCATTAAGACAGTCTTGACATTTTACACTGAGGACCACAGTTGTTGTTTTTCTTATACTCAGTGATGAATGAGACATCCAGTTTAGCACCCATCCTTAATGCTGTTCTGATATCATTGAGATGGTCATCACTATCTTCAGTCCTTCATAAAAAAATATCAGCATCTGGCTGTTTCTATCCATTGCCTTCCAATGGACTATTGGTTGGAGATTATTATTATTATTATTTATTATTATTATTATTATTATTATTATTATTATTATAAACTCAGAGAAGTGTAGGAGAAATGCCAAGAGAAACACCATGAAAAATGCCTTGCCCGATTCATTAAAGAAAAATGAAGTCACACCCAGTGCATACAAAAAGTGTTTGCATCATAAGTGGTAAAGATGTTGAAGGAATATTTACATGATCAGAGTCTGCTTTGAGTTTGTATATCCAAACTTCTGTGTTCCCATTCAATGGTCAATGTGATGCTACTATAATGGGTAAACTTATGTGATCAATATCTGGGCTAAGATGGTTTCTTAATACCAACATAATTCACTGGTATCCCAGCCTTTTCTCTGTGGTGAAGTGTTCATACATACAATTCATAAAGCCCTCCTGCAGTGGCAAATAGCTATTTGGCAAGCATGTAAAGGTATTTTCAAAAAGTGATCTGTGAGAAAGCAAATGAGAATTATTTACAATTCTTCACTTAGATGCTATTTACATATTTGCAGAAAAATCTTTACAGAAGTAGTTTTCAGGCACAAGAATTGGTCTTGCAGTTTTCCTGGATCTGGGAAGACTTACTCATGACTTATATCAATTACTGTCATACTATTGTGTTCACATGATTAATATAATTCACAAAATATTCTCAGAAGTAGCTATTTATAAGAAAACTCTTCACAAAGACACTTACACAACTGCTTGTTATTGTGTTACAGTGGCTAGTACGGGTCATCTATGGTGTGTACAACATGCAGTTTATTGAGAACAACTCTAATTTGGTATATTTAACAATAAAATACTGTTGCTGCGGTTGCTTTCATTAAATGGAGCTAGCATGCTGGGAACTGAGTTTTAACGATTAAATGTGTAGGCAAGTATTTTTGCTCTGCGTTGATAAATATCAATAATAAAAATGTTTGTATGCAATCCACGGTAGCCCTGTAAAGGCTATTCAAAATACTTACACTTCATTAGGAAACTTTGCTAATGGTAGTAAAAGCGCATATTGGTGCAGAATGACGTGCTGGAGAGTTATAAAGCTTGGAAAATACGACCAAAAGTGAGCTCAGACCAACGGTAAAACCCCACGCCAATTCTTTACTTAAAAAAGTGACGGTGGTGATTGGACTGTCTGAGCTATTTTTATGCATCAAACTGAACTGATTATATCCATAATGTATAATTATGTAGCTAAAATACCATAAATAATCTATAGAATTTCTGATAATAAGTATGTATCTAATTGTGCTACTGTAAGTGTCTAATATAGTTACAAAATAGAACTATTATGAAATTATGTATGTATAACAAGAGTAACCATATTGTTCCATAAACCCACGATCCTATAGTTCATTTAAATTAATCAGCAGAATCTTGCTTTCATGTCAACCTGTGATTAGAGAATCTGAAAGCAAAACTAAAGTAGTTTCATATTATATATACATTGCAGTTGTAAAAAAATAACGTTTTTTGAGTTATTCAGGATTTAAGTGAACAGCTTAAAATCCTGCATTTCTTGTCCCCATAATTCAGTCTGGAAAGGGTTAATTATTTACTGGACATTGGTACAGTCATCAGATAATCTAATAGCAAGCCTATAAATTTGAGTATATATAATGTACTTGCATTATTCTATTATTATACTAGCATTATGCTCCTATGCTAAGGGCACTGATTATGCTCAAAACTATGCTGGCATAGTTCGTAAAACCATAACTGTAAAGTATAATCTGAGCAATTATGAATTATGTTGATGCCACAATTACAGCAAGAGGTATAAATTTATTTTTTTGAAGGCTGTCCCATTGCAACCTCATATTATTATAAATATGAAAAATTTTGTAAGGGTTCAGTATAACTTTGTGGTGGCAGCTCTTGCCCCTGCAGCTCCCGTCCTCAGCCTAAACTAAGAGGTGTTGTAAATAATTGACAATCAAGCAACAAGTGAGCCATGAAGAGGAGATCAGTTATATTTTCTTAATAAAGTCATTTATAAAGATGGAATTGTCCAGTTACTCCATGGAGTGCGAATTCTCTGACTAGCTGGGTAAAAAGGGAAAAAACATACACAATAAAGTAGAAATGTTGTATATTTTATATTTCTTTCCTTACTTTAGATATCTTGCTATGCATTGCTACAACTTTTTGGGTTATCAGTTGTGATAATTTTCACAATTGTGCCAAAAAGTAACACCGCTGAGTGTTCAGACGTTCCTGGAGCAAGGCAACCAGGAAACCTTGTCAACAGTGCTTATTTCTTGTTGCCAGGTGGACGTTTGTGCTGCCCAAATCAAAGGTGTCAGCATTCAGATGAGAAGATAAGAGTGATCTGTGGAAGTAGGGGTATTGTGAATGAACCTTGCTCTCGTTGCAAGACCTGTGTGAAAATTAAGGGAGAGGCTTGTCATGGTATCCATTTTAGTCTCGGTACATGTAAATCAGGACTTAGTTGTATTAATACCGATGGAACTGTACTGAAATTAGAAAATGATGAAGGAGTTTGTACAAATGATGGAGGCCGTCCTATTAATCTCCAACTAGGGCAAAAATGTGGTGGAAAGTTTGATTATTTAGGTACTTGTATGCCACAAAGCCGATGTTATGTTAAAGTGGGAAAGAAGAATGGAGTATGTGCAAAATATGGTATGCTAAATTGTTTTATTACCAAGTAACACTTAAACAGTTGATAGGTCTGAACTAATATTACACTATTTAAAATATGGAATCTTAAATTTAAATCATTTTAATTGTTTTCGATTTGTTTCATCATAATAATAGATTTCAGTTTACATGCCCGCCACTATTTGGCTGATCTATATTAGTGTATAATCTGTGAGTAACATGACTCTTTCTATCTGACTCGGCCTGTGGCATGCTCTCTCTTTATAGAATGCCCTGGTAGCACAATTTTAAATTATATTTTTACCAATACAATGAAATGAGTTATCCATTTGTTATTAGGTTCTTTAAATTTTGAACTGAATGATAAGACACGAGTTCTAGAGAATGCAGGTGTCCTTGAAGCATGTGTTTCCATTAGAAATAAATCAAGAGAAGATAGAGCTACAGTCACTATATATACTACTCCAATTAATGCCATGCATAAGTATTGGTATTGATGTCTATAAAAAAAATAGAGCTTGAGTGATTTATTATTAAAAAGTGTCTATTAGAGAAGGCATGATATTTTGATTGCATAATTTGCAGTAATATTCAGACATACATACTTCAGCAATAATTTCAGCATCTTTTCACTGATGATAATTTTAGAAGCAGTTAGTTCTAAAGATTCATATTTATTATGTATACATGTAAAATAATACATAATTTATCCTCGAATTCTTGCTGAAGTCCTCTTCAGGGGTCAGTCGAACTCTCTATGGTGATATAACAAATTGATTAGTTCGTAAAATAGTTTTATTGTATTAAATCTAACAGATTGCATTTTAATTTCCTTTTAGCTAACGTAGATTACGTAGATGTCCGGGAAACATTTGAATTAAACTTCAGATCTTCCAGAATGTGTGTTAATGTGACTATATTGCACAATCGTAGAATATCACAGATTATCTCACAGAGATTGAATGTCATTGCAGAATATTCTGAGGTCTCACTTTCATTGTCTGGAATGAATGGCCCTTCATCTAAGTTGGTTCATATTTTGAATGTTGATAGAGGTACATTTAATAATATCTACAAGATAAATTCTATAATATTTCCTTTTATTTTGGGGGGTTGGCGAGGTGAATTAGGTGAGTATTCAATGATATGCTTATGTAGTTTCATTTTAGCTATGTATGCAAAATATATCCCTATTGACTACTTGTTGTAATCCTGTAGATCGTTTTAGTGTAGTGAGAAAAATAGACACATCTTCAGACTTCGAAGCACAAAATTATAATTTAAAAATTGGCTGTTAGTGTTGTTTCAATTAAAGGGAGACTGCTGTGGTTATAAATATTTTTTTAAATGTTTAAAGTGTCCAAATGTCATCGAGGTTTTTCTAGGTTGGACTTAAAGTTTGCCCTATTTATTTGCCTCCTGCTTCCTAAGATCTTATTCCCCAAATTGGATGTGGTTTGTGTTCAGGTCCTAGACCTTCACACAGCCACAGCCAAGAAGTTAATGAGCCCCTCCCCCATCTATGACTTCTACATTACACAAACCCTCATCCATTATCACCTATAGAAACTCCAATACACTCCCAAGCATCATTCAATTATACACTTAGACATTCACCATCTTGTTCTTTCCCATACATTCCATTCTAAACTTACCTCATACAAACCCACTGTATACTTTGGTTCTAGTCACACTCCCTTCATATACTCTTGTAATGTAGTGTCAAAGCTGTCTTTTCTCTCTCCTAGCTATCAGTTCGAGTGCAAGATCTCTGCTTCCTCGCCAGTAGAAATCTCTGTCCTGCTACTTAGTTCAGTTAGTGTTCTAGTCATTGTAGTAGTTAGTCAGTTGCATTGTGTTTAGATAGACTGAGCTTTAGTAGTGACAGAAGTGCTGTCTGGTGCATAGCTTAGTTCTTAGGTGATAGCTAGGCCTTAGAATTGAGTAGTGTGTTAGATGTCACTTGGTTAATTGTTTCTGTCCTGGGTGCCTTACACCCACTCAGTTTGTGTGATGCCATTTGTTCATGAGGTCGTAAATCCCGCAAACTAGTCAGACTTCGAGCAGCAATCGAAGGACCAGGAAAAACTATTTTACTGGGGGGGGGGGGGGGGGGGCTTCAGAAAATTCACAGTCATTTGACAGGAGGGACTGCATCAATAGTTGGAATGTTGCTGGTGCACTTTTGAGGCCGAAAGGCATGCGACAATATTGAAACTTCCCAAATTTGCAGGAAAAGGTTGTCAGGTGTTTAGCCTCTGGGCACATAGGAATCTGGTGAAATCCTTTTTCTAGATCAATTTTAGACAAAAACTTGGCTGGCATTAAAAATGGTGTGGTGAAAGCTACAGAGGCTTGGGTGGTCCTGGGTCTTCCTGTCGGTAGAGTGTACTGCCACCAGAGTCAGTCCAGCAAGTTTCCTTCACAACTTGTTAGAGTTTTAAATCTAACTTTAATTAATGAAGTGTCAAGTGCTGTGTGTGAATGACTGAAGGTGAATTAAATGTTCTGAGCGAATACTACAAGTAGTGAGTGATAACACAAAACCAAAAAGTATGAGATCAAATATGTAAGCAAAATGACAAAGGTTATTGTTCATGTGTGACAAAAGTTCATGTGGGAGGAGAAAGTTGAGGTGGGGCTCCTCTCACAATGGGATGGGCTTTGTTATGGCGTTAAGCTTGCGATAGTCTATAACTATGTGGACTGTACCATCTTTCTTCGCACAGCAATAGCTGGACTGCAGTAAATTTACAGTAAAACAAGGACTGGCAAGCAGTGAGGATACCAAGCTAACCTCAGCTTTTTCTACTTCACTAGGCAACACTTTGGATGTGTTTCACACCCCATTGACTTGAAGTCTGATGTACTTTGGACTCCCAGCTACACCTTACCAATGAATGTACATGAAAGAGTTAGATTCATTACTGGAACATGGAATCATTGACCAGTATCAGTACTTCCCCGTTTTGAGGGCACACATTTCCTGATCGCTGACTTCAATGTGGCATGAAATCTTTCCAATTTGCCATTGGTCTGTGGTCTACAAGGCGACATTTTAATTTTGTCTATGCCAAACTTTTGAGCAAATTCACAAAACACTCGCGAAAGGAAGTTACTACCTTAGTCAGTCAAAATACTATGAGGAATACCGAAGTCCGCAATTATTGTCACCACAATTCTCAGCTGTTTCAATAGCTGTGCAGCTCTTCATGGGAAAGGCAAATGGGTAAGATGTGGCCAGGTCCATGCCAGTTAAAATATATGCATACCCACTCTTTGACCTCTCCAATGGTCCTATAACATCCAAGGCTAGTCTCTCAAATCTTTCTGTGATTACTTCTGGTTCAGAGAGAGGAGCTTGTGGTGGGTTACTTCTACTATACATCTGGCATTTTTCACAGGAATTGACAAAGGTTTGCACGTCTGCAGAAACATTGGGCCATGTAAATGCTTTAGATATAATGCTTCGAGTCGTTCCAACACCGAAGTGTCCAGAGTTTGAATGGGCCAGTCGTAACACAAGATTTCGAAGAGGTTCAGTAGAACAACAACACGAGTACGAACACCATGGTTAGTATTGAAAGACATTAGAACTCCATCAGAAAATAAATATCTTGAATTAGGATCATTTGCCTTTGCTCTGATAGCATCAAGAGAACTGTCTAAATGCTGTAATGAAATCAACTTTTCTCTGGATAGACCAGTAAACTCGAAGGTGGGCAAAGCAAACAGTGGATTATCAGATGGCAAGCTGTCAACAGGGGTAGAACTAGCTTAGTATCAGCAATGTTCAGTTCAAGAGATTCAGGAAAATTAACTAAGGGAAAATCACTGGATGCATGCTTGTCATTAGTATCAACAGAAGAATCAGTATCAGATTGAAAAGAGTGGTCAGAAATAAGCTCATCAACTAAATCAGGAGTAGGAGTATTAGAATTATACTCTAGGTTAGAAATTGAGTCGTTAATATCAGTAAGATCTAAATCAGATTGACTATTTACACTACTATTTGTAGGAGAGTTAGCATGAACCGAGGTGGAGGAACCTATGACAACTGGTTGGGCTCCATCTGCTAGTTGTTGATCAGTTCGTTCTCTATCCTCAAGCTCTAATGCTCGTTTTTGGGCTCTGGTCAGCCTTATATAGGCATGGGTATAGACTGAGCACTAGACATCAGCTGATTGAACAATGAACCACCCAAATCTCTTCCTAACAAAACATATTTAGCTGGTAAGCCCTCATAAATGGAAAAAACACAATCACCATTCACCCCATGTATGCGGATTGGTAGCATATAGCAAGGAACATTGACACTGTTGTTATCTATGCCCTTGATCATTGAGTATGAAACTATTACATCACTCGGCTTCAAAAAATCGGGCGAAGCAAGTGAAATTACTGCACCAGAATCCAATTCAAAAGTGTACTCTAAGTCATGAACCAAACCCTTCAGTGACACACTGATAACCAGTGGTTTGCCATTATTTCTATTGAACAAAGATGGAGAAGAGTTTGTTGGTGAATCTTCTGAATCACTATACGCACGATTTACTCGTTTATCATCACCCTCTTTATCATCATTAGGTGGTCGTATAGTTGCTGAGGCTGACTTACTACTGACTCTTGTCCTAGAGTGACATTGGTTATGACAATGAGGAGCTATGTGTCCTGGTTCCTTGCACTTGTAGTAAATTGGTTCTTGTTTGAAAGATTGACTTGTACTAGGCTTATAAGTGTCAGTATAACTGCAAGAATTATGCTCTGAAGATGGTTTAGAATCATAGCGATAAGAAGACTGGTTTGTGTGACATGAACCATATAATAATAGTCTGAATGGTGATTAGCAAGAAAACACTTGTCCAAATTGGGATTTCTAGCATATTCATTAAATGCACGGATTCTAGAAGCCATGTCACACTCAGTTCTGTTCATGACAAATGCATGCCCTTCAGGGTGTAAAGTGGCAATAGCAATATGGGTTGTAAGACAGCAGAACAAGTCATAAAGTGTTTCTTCATCAATTTTATCCGCCTCTGAACAAGTCTTGAACAACACATACACCTTATAGGCTTGCTGCTGGATCCATTGGTCAACACTAAGAGTACCATTAGGCCTAAACTTATGGGTAACTGTGTTCCAGCAATCAGTACGATTGAAACCACCTGACAGAATAAGGTGTGTTTTCATTGCGTCAAAGTCACCAATACAGGATTTGCTATGTGCTCTGTAATTATCCAAATGCCTACCAACTAATAAATAAGGCAGCAAACCATACCACTTAAATTTAGGTATCCCATTCTCACTTAAATATTGTTCGAACCTTGTAATGGCAGAGAAGATATTTTCATTTGGAGTCATTTGCTGAATGGATTTTTCTGCTCGTGCTACTTCAATACGATTGGTTGCTTCCAGGGCTGCTTTTTTCCCCCTGCATCCTTCTTCAGAGCTGCTTCCTTCTCTTCGTGCTGCGTCGTGGTTTGGGCTAACTGTAATTTTAGAAGTTCAATTTGTTTCTCCCGAAACTCTTTCACCAGAGTGAGTCACTCCTTCTTTTGCTGGAACAGTTTCTCAGTTCTAATACAATCATCTTCTCTAATTAGCTTTTCTTCTTTTCTGCATTCTCTGTCTGTTAACGAATTCTTTAAGGTTTTTAATAAGAATAATTAATACCATGTTGCCATTACACATAGCATGACTGACTGGTGACGGCCTATCCAGCCATAATGTATCAAACCAGCGCAGTGCTGCCACCACGAGGGAGGATCATGATACAAAACTACACAGGTACGATGGGGTCAGGTAAATGTCAATGATCCTAAGTGTGAAGTTATGGAAATGGATGCCAGAGAAAAAGACTCTATAATACTATAATAATACGCTTGTGTGTCAGTTGAATGTGGGTTGTAAATCCACATGCCCAGGAGTAACAAATTGGAAGGACCAGCTCAGAATGAGCAACATGCACACCTGTCAATGTGCACAGTCTAAACTAGCTAAGCTAGACTCAGTTCATCAACTCAACTTCAGAATAGTCAAGAATCAATCATCAGAACAACTGGGAAAAGAGGTCCCAGGCCTCTAAACCATGTGTCAAAGTGATAGACTGAGCATGCTCAGAAAATATGCACAAAATAATGCATAACAGGAAATGAATGAAATAATAAGTAATTAAGAATGAATAAGCGTATGTTTGGTGTAGACCCAAACATTAGTAATGGCGATGACGACGACGACCGACGATGGTGTGTATATTATTCATGAGCTTGGTATGGTTTGGTAAAGCATTGTCTTTTTACCGTAGGTGAAGTGTCATCACATTCTGTAGAACGTGCCGGTTATTTCTAACAAGAGGGTGCAATAGAGACGATAAAAGGCGGCGTGGGTATCAAAAAGGAAGGCGAAAGTACGGAAGAGAAGGTAAAAGGAGATTAATTGTAACTGAAAAGCGGATGGAATCGGCGAGGTAAGGCGGTGTAGGTTTAAAATGGAAGGGAAGAGAAGGCAAAAAGGCGAGTGATTAATTATAACTAAAAAGCAGGTGAAATAGACGAGTAAAGGTGGGGGTTAGTTTTCAAAAGAAAGGCTAAAGTGCGAAATAGAAGACAAAAGTTTCTCAAAGTCGGACAGAAATGCAGGAGAGATAGACAAAGGAAAAGGGGGAGCCATGACTCAAAAAGAAGAGCTGAAGATAGGAGTGGTGGGATAGAAGAAAAGCTCAGATAGTTCAGAAAAAAAGAGAGCAGCCTTAACCAATGGTAGAGAATGATAACTGAGCAGGATAACTTGTGCTACTGCATTCTTACTTTGCATTCTTACTTTGCATTCTTACTTTGCATTCTTACTTTGCAAGTATCCCACCACTATGCGGCCGGATACTTGCTAGTTATTTCTATAATAGACCAGTAATCAGTAATGTTGATGTGAATTTGAGACGATATGTGTTTATAAAATATAGAGCATGAATAACCATGAAGTACAAAAAATGAATAACTGAAAATTGTGCATAAATATTGTGCACGAGTCATTATAAAATAAAGATTTCAAAAATATGGGAAGTTAGTTTCATGAAGTTAAGTCTACAAGGGTGTGATACTTTTTGAAACAGTTCTTTCAGATGATACACATAAATGCGCTTTGTAGTACTCACATTAAACACGAGACTCATGGTGATTCCCAACAGCAGCAAGCTTATTTTTTCTTATGATAACTGACTGCACAATTCCCCTTTCTATCTGCATGCTTAGGTCAGTGACCTAAATTTACATTCAGTCTATCTAGTTGAAGATGCTCAACAGATCGTGGACGACCAGCACTATGACATCTTGTAGAGAAGCTACCAATGAGCTGTTTTGCTAGCTCAAGTAGTACTGCTACTACTTCTACCCAAATTGATTGTCTTCCTTTCTACTACTAAGCCTTGTACTAACACACCTCCTTCCCCTTATTCCTCTTCCTCCCCTGCTAGGCCTTGCTCTTACTGTTACTCGCCTACCTCTCCCTCTCCCTCCTTGTACATGCCACCTATTTCCACTAACACACTGTTGAGAAATGTCCGATTCTGCTCCTGACCCTTGAGAAGTGACATCTATAGTAGATGAAGGACTGAAGTCTTCCATGGATGAGGGAAGATGGAAATTCCCTTGACTTGCTTGATCATCCATGTCAATTGACTCAGTCTGTGTAAAGTTACAATAGATTCCTGTTCAATTTATTCATGTGCATTCTCCCTCTCTATATACAATATTTTTTTTATTGATTATTATATTGACTTGCAACCAGCTATTTTGCATGTTACTTACTATAACACCTAAAAAGTATTGTTTGACTATATTTTATATAGCTACTACGTTTATTGTACTACTCTACATTTACCTGAAACATAAGTTGGCTCCAGTAGTGCTACTAGGCTGAACTTCCACTCCACTACTCAGAGTTGCTAGCTCATCGGTGTCCAAATGTTGCTGCCCAGCATAAGCAAATATTCCTTCACCCTCCTCGTCGCTAGTTTCATTCTCAGAAAGACCGAAATCATCGTCAAATAAGCGCTGAATAACTTTGTCGGCATCCATTCTCTCTTCTGCGGTCAATGTGTGCGGTCAATTTAAAAATTCAAATTTACTTTTCTCTTTTTCCCTTAGTTACCAACAACACAAAATTAGCCTATTTAGAGCATTGTTAAAGCTTTTCATCCTGCGTACTTTGAGACCAAATTTAGGATCGGATCCCGAGGGCCTACCAGATCAATGGCAACTTGCTCGAAAGGTTCAGATAATATTGGCCTGCCTACAGCTGGAGCTTTGGGGGGTTTGTACTTGCTTTTGCCTTGGCAAATGGGGCAAGATCTACAGTGATCAAACACGTCCTTGGTCATGCCCGGCCACATAAAGTATTTTCCGATAATGCCCTAACACTTTTCCCCACCCCAGGTGTCCACCCTTCTCATGGGACAACTCCATAATCAGCTTCCTTCTTCCTTCCGCCACAACAACTAAATCCCTAAATTCCTCCCAGCCTACGAATTTGCTCACAACTAGCAATCCTCTTCTCCATTTAAAACCTCTCACCACGAGTTCCCAATTCTCTCCACACTTTTAATCCCTCATCTTTCAGCACCTCATCCTTAAACCTCTCCCAATCGTTTCCCGGACTAACCGGTACTAAGTCCTCCCACGCCCCTAGCTCAAGGCTACTCTTAGTATTATTCACATCCGTTCCAACACACATAGATACCTCCTCACTCTCACCATGGGCAACATCCAAAGGGTCTGCTGTTTGTGTCTGCCACTTGCTCCGTATATGCAGTGGTTTCGGCTTCAATTTCCGCTGCTGGCACTTCACCTGTGGACACAACCACTTGACCTTGGTCTAGCTCAGAACCTGCAGTTTCTACATGAACACCTCTGGTAACACATGTACTGTTATCTGCCACACCCCTGCTAACTTCACTACTATTAGCCATAGGGTCAATCTTTGCAGCAGGGTCATTAACTTCCAAACCCACTGCCTGTGCTCGACTCCTAGTCAAAACACTAATATTTTGACTGCGTAGGACCTTCAAAAGGAAAAGGCTCTTTTCCTCCTGCAATGTATCCCAGGGGAGAATACACAATTTCCCCATTTGATCACAGTCATCAACAACAACACGTCTGACAAACTCTCTACCTTCAATGTCAAATACACAGTCAGCACTCTTGCCTCTCACCCGGACACACACCAGATACACCAACCCACTCGTCTCGAAGACAACCAGATGGGACAAAGGATTTAGGCACCATGCCCACATCTGCTCCCGAATCATGTATCATAGTTCATGCCCTGTACCTTCCCTTTTACTACATTTTTTTTCTTGTTAAGGGTCTTGGGGTTTGTGGAACAAGCGCGCACTCTGGTGGGTTCCTCTTGATAGCCTTAGCCACTTTATCGGGACAACTGGGACTCTTATGGCCAAGCTTGCCACAAGAATAACACTTAATCTGCTTCTCATTTCCCGTACCCGAACTAGCTCCACTGTTGCTTGCATTCATACTGGCAGCCCCACTCACTTCTGGGTTCTTGTTGGTTCTCCACCTACAATCAGCTGCTTTGTGGCCAAATTTGCCACACGAAAAGCAATTCATGCCTCTTTCGTTACCACCACCAACACCATTCGACACCTTCTTCCTAGGTTGATTGGTGTTGTAATTAATGGGCTTATTAATATTTCCCCGGCACTCTTCCACTACACCAATCTTGCAGACTAGTAACAAGATCTTCTCGATTGTCTACTTTTCTACCCTCTAAGAACATTCTTCCTTCACTGGGTATATAGTGTTTAACACCTGCCTTTATTATTTCAAATGCCAAATTCTCCATCGTCTTGCACTTCTGACACAGACCTCTCACGATTCTCTCCCAATGTTCCACTATTTCATCTGCCTTCATGCAAGCAAAGGTATCACTGACTTGGGAAAACAAACGATTCCTATAGCTAGACGTACATTCTCCTACCGATCTAAGCACTTCTTGGTATTTGGCTCTCTTCTCTTTCAAATCACTGACTCTACTACACAATGTTTCAGTCAGCTTGGGATATAACTTTGAAACCCATTTTTCCTCACTCACTTCACATTCGACCATACATCCCTCAAACTTACTCAAAAACTTCCCTAAATCACTTCCATCGTTATACTCAATCCACTCATAATATCTTTAGTCATAGCCTCCTTTTCTCTCTCTTGCCTCCTCTCAGCTTCTCTCTCTGCTGCTTCAAAAAAAATTGAAACACACAAAGTTCACCAAAAAAAAAAATACTACACAAAGTTCCCGATGTAATGGGATGATCCACTCCTAGGCTGAAGTTCCGTGGACGTAGCTTTAGAGGAATCCCACCGCTGCCGCCAATTTTGTGGGAGTTTAGTAGATACCACACTCTATCAGTAGGCTGCTTATAATGTCGCTGCCACCAGTTCTAATGTCCCTTTGCCCTGCTGGCGTACCAGCTCTTAACCTTAGTTAAGATTAGATTTAAATAAAATTAAAAGACTAATGGAGCAAAACACACTCGAAAGTAATGTATAAGACAAAAGACAAGGTGAAGCATGCGTACATCTGAATATATAAGAGTTCACTAGCCACACCCATAGAAATGAAACAACCAATGAAAATGATTCACGTCCGAGGCGATCTAACGCGAACGATCAAGTTCTATTTATAAATAGTTTCTCTGCCACGTAGCAGGTTCCAGCTCGTCAACTGAGCGTAGGTGTTTCCGGGTCGTGGCCGCGCAAGAGGGAGCTTCACGTCCGTGCGCAACTACCGGTACACTCTTCTTCATGTAGGAGATGTCTTCTCTCCTACACCATTGACTGTGAAAGGGTTAAATCTACTGTAACTAAAAATTAAAACTAAAATTGTAATCTATATACATGTATTCACATAACCAAAACTAGAATTGAGATATGTGATATTCAACACAATAAAAAATTCAAAATTTGCATTTCAAGAAAATAAAATAAAAAGGAGTAAATTAGTATGTGTTTTGCTAGGTACTAGTTCAACCAATTTACACCAAACTAGAGCATGTTTATCTTTTCCTCTTATAAAAACATACCATTTTTATTGCTCAAGTCAAATTGATACCTCATTAGGAACAGCAAATAAATAATTCTTTCAACCTTAGAAATAATTTCAGATTTTGTAATAGCATCATGTAGTCGCTGAGGGTTTGCATCATTTGTGTTTCATTTGATTGAAGTTTTCTAATGGTGTACATTTTAATAAATATAATTAATCAATATAAGCAATTATGGCTGTATATAGTTTTGCAGGTTTAAAAGGTTTTACCTTCAAAGTATAGCTATTATTATTTGTTCTTAATAAATCAGCTCAGTTATTAATTGGACTGTAAACTCACTTGCGTTTATATATCTGGCAACTCTTGCATTCCAAATCCAACCTTCAATCCTCCCATCTCCTAGATATTTTATTTCTGCAGGTAGCCAAAGACATCCTGCTCAGAATGTTATGTTACTATTAGTAAGAAATATATGACCGTCTACAGGAAAACCGGGCACAACGTGGCACCCTTCGAAATTTTTTTGTTGCACTTACAGAGTTGTCGGAACATAATGCAAGTTTCAATCCACTAACTTAGCTAATAATAAGATATTCATACTGAGAGACATAAATATATAAAGAAGTAAAATTAAACACCAAAGGTGTGAACAGTTAGCTCTATAGAGGTTATGCAGGAAGTGACGTAAAGTGACGTTTACTTTTAGCAACAGTTGCTACGTCGCCATTTTGAGTGGCAAAACGTTGAGTGGCGTGCGGCGTATTCTAGGCTAATTGTGTCTTCACCTGGCTTTTCTGCTTATTCTTCACCATAGAGCTGTACCTGGCTTTTGGCAGCTTCTAATCTTACTGTGTCTTCTCTTCTGGTGTTAGATGGATAGCGGTTGTAGGCTGGAAAGACCCGATACCTAATGTGTACACTTGGCTATGTAGCGATCATTCAGGATGTTAATGTAACTATCCCTAGTCTACTGTCGTATCGTAAGTGTTTGCACACATTACAAGCCCTCTAAAACGGAAAGCTATCGATGGCATCGGTTTAAAAGGGGTGCTGAAGTGAATAAAAGAAGAAGAGAAGACACAGCAAGATTAGAAGCTGCCAAAAGCCAGGTACAGCTCTGTGATAATGGAAATGGTGAAGTTACTGTGAACCACACACAGGGATAATGAAGCAGATAAAGAAGATAAAAATAATGGAGTAGATAAAGAAGATATGAAGATTTCCAAGTGAACTTGTTTTAGCAGATAGAGGTTTTAATATTCATGAAAGTGCTGGTCTCTACTGTGTCAAGCTTCCACCATTTACTGGTGAAAAACCACAGCTGACAAAAAGTGAAGTAGATTTTTCTCTCAACTGTCAAGAGTTTAATTCATGTTGAACGAGTCATAGGCCTACTTTGTCAATAGTACATTATATTTGAATCAACAACACCAATCAACTTTATTATGACCAGTGAAAAAGAATGTATACTAGTCCAAAGATAAAATAGCTAGTCATTATAAGTTGTGCACTAGGTAATTTATGTCCATCAGTTGTTTCACCTTAATTAAAACCATTCCCAATTTTTTGTTGTTACAATGCTAAATAATGAAATGTGAATTTATAATATTTGGCTGGGGGAAAAATTATTCCAAAAACATAGCTAATGAACTGTACAATAACAGAGTTTACTTAGACTTCAACTTTTTTCCCCATGCGATGACGGGATGGACATAGCCACTTTCCTTTGGGAATCCATTTCATCTTCAGGCACTTCAGTCGTATGAAACCATTTCGTTGGGCAGTTACTATTATCACAGCAGATCATCTTTCCAGACTCTGCTTTCCTGCGGTAGCACCATAATCTAACGGGACCTTCCATGGTCACAATATCAGAAGAAAAGCTAGAAGACAGATGTGCTGAAATAACCGTTGCTTCTTGGTGAACCATTTATCAACAAGGTCAGGTAGAAGCTCCGTCTCGATCAGTTCAATTAGTTTAATAAATGCAATTGTTATGAAGGGTTCATCCAAATAGTTCATTGAACAAAGGAGTTGCTGGAGGTACTGTAAGCCTTTGTGAGTGACGCACTGAACCAATTATTAAGTGGAAATCAGAACCTGATACTGCTACATCCTTAACGTTAGCTACCTAACCATTAATAAAATACATGTAGGAATCAAGACTTTTATAAGCTTTCAACGTTTCACCAGTATACTTACTAGTCTATTCAATGAGGTACCAAAATATATCTGGATACTTCAGGCCATATTTATCCCAAGGATCTTCAATAAATCCTTGAGGTAAGGGTCTTCAGGCTTCCAGCTTAGATAACTTTCCCTGTACCGCATTTAAGCTTCGTCCAACGAGAAATAATAAGCAGAAAAGCCAGGTGAAGACACAATTAGCCTAGAATACGCCGCACGCCACTCAACGTTTTGCCACTCAAAATGGCGACGTAGCAACTGTTGCTAAGTAAACGTCACTTTACGTCACTTCCTGCATAACCTCTATTGTAGGCATCATATAGCTATACCATTTGGCGCGACCACAAATGTGGCAAAAGAGGAATGCACTTGACGAAACCGGAGACCAATTAAGGTCACATGACAGTAGTAGCTCAAACGCGCGAAAACGTCGACGCCCACAGTAAAAACGGGGCTGGTCCAAGGTGCGCATTATTACCGTAAGTTTACTTCTTGAAATGAAAAAGAAGCTAGAGCTGTTTCTTCCGCGGCTGTATTCAATATATGCCCAGTTATAACTAATCACTCGTAGTTTATAGTTTGTACGAGCTTCTAGTTGTGCGCTAAAACTGGTTTAAGGTTGCGGAGGGTTATCTGGAGCTACAAAGCTTAGAGGAAAGAAGCACAGGACCGAGGCTGAATGCCTCCTCAAGTAAGTCTGATTGTTATGTGCTTAAGCGTGTATTTAAACTCTATTCTTATTTCTTGGTGTGACGAAGTACTCAACAGTAATGTGAAGAATCCAGCACATCACCTACACTTTAGCTATGGCCACACACATTCCAGTATTACTTTGTCCTTCACACTGAATCATTCATATCATTTTATTCATGATTTTACTATATTTTATACTTGTTAAATTTCAACTTTTTTTAAATTATACAAAAAAAAGTGACAATTACCATAATTTTATAACGACATGTACAATATATATATTATATAATTTTATGATGACATGAAATTGTGGCAGATACAAGCAGCAGTTGAATTTGGAGGGTGGTAAATAGCATCACCATAACCATAGAGAACTGTACCTATATAGACACGAGGAGTAATGGACAGCTAAAGCATAAATAGTGGCATGTAGAGTCTATGATGAATTGTATATCTTATTATCTTGGTCAGCAAACAGTAAATTGGCTGAGTTTCTAAATAAATAGGCCCTATTTAAACAGGTAAGAAAATCTGAGTGGACAAGCAACCCGTGATACAAACGTACCTCACATTGTAGCTTGCTCTTGTTAAGTAGCCTTGAATAGCAACAAATTCCTGAGCCTAAAATGAACCAGAATGTCAAGCAGAAGGGTAGAAACGAAGTCACCAAACTTACGACTGCTTTTTGTTTACAATTGTCTCTGAGGTACTGCGCACGTGTTTGGCCCAGTTTGAGCGCGTGACTAAATCCTGCCGCGTGTAGCGCGGGAAACGTGTGGTTTTATTTATTCCCATAGACTTTTCTATTGAGTTTTGAAACTGCACTTTCCTGCTGGCTCAGAAGTTTTTAAAGGGAATTTTCTGGACCGCTTCGGCACGAGCTTTCGAATGGTACAAACCCCGGAAGCGTAGCTACTTCCGTTCAAAAGTTATTAACGGTTTTTACCGCGCCAACTCAACTTGGACATACTATGGCTATTAAAACCATTTCACAGAGATGTAAATGCTGTCTTCATAAGAGAAGCTTAACATCTGGGTATATACACTCACCATAGTTTCAAGGCAAAACTCCTTCTGGCAGCACCCGGTTAGTGTCTCAGCATAAAAAAAAAGCTGCATACTGCTACAAATTATTAGCTCACGTGATGAAACGGGTCGTTACCCACAAAAGCTACGTGGAGCTAGCTGATAGCTTCACTTTTAGAATCAGCCCAAATTAAAAAAAAGTAGCACAATAGAAAGTTTTAGCTACATCCATACCTGAATCATTGTCTTTATCTCCAGAGTGTGACCACAGACAGTTAGACAGGGTGAATACCTACTATGAACCTCTGGCCCAAGTGTGCTGAGGGTTGGCTAATTAGCAAAAAATGAAATTTATTGGGCGTATCAATAAAAATACGTTGACATGTAGCTCGCGTGCAATGAAAATTGTAAAGGTAAATATGCAGGGGCACTCACCTCGTGATAGTTACTCTGATTCCAACACTGGTGAACCCCAGACAATAAAGCAGAACACTTCCATGGGATATTTAGACAGTGTCATTGCAAAACTCCTTCCTGCAGCACCTACTTCTCAACATAAAGCAAAAATACCACATATCTACTGCTAGAAAATTATTTGCTCACATGATTTCGACGTGACAACAGGAATTACCCACAAAGGTGTACGCTCGTATAGCCAAAAAATAACTAGCCTTTTCTGAAACACTAAGTCTCAAACAAAAAATTCTGGTGATCTTCGAAGTTGTATCGAGATCCGCAGTTTTAGACAAACCACCCAGTGCTGAACCATATCGCACATGCGAGAATAGTGTTATTTGAACGAATGCGTTAAATCACAAAACCAATGGCCTAAGGGCACATTGTTCTGTCGTTTTGTTTTCAAATTCTGAAATCGACGTCGCTTGGACTTCCTTTGGTAAAACTTATTATCAATACTACTATAAGTTATGTATAATTTCTGCAGGTATCAAAGTACCCCAGTGGGCATGGCGATTGTGATTCTGTTCCTTCTACTAAGGAATATTGAGGCGGCGTTTGTAAAATTTACTGTTCCTAGTGAGCCAAATTCAGTACTGTCAAGTGAGTTGGGATATATGAAAATGTAACAATCAATTGTCACACATAAATACATGAACTTTTATCTTTATATAGACAGGCAGCATAAATCCGTTGTTGTAATTGATAATTTGACTTGATGATTCTATATATATGTATATAAAAATATTATAATTTTCTTTTAGCTTACTTTGACATAGATGAAGCAAATTCCAGAATTATTGTAGGTGTAACGTAAGTGCTTCAGTTACATATAATATGTACAGGGGCTATTCTAGTGAGGGTGATATAAATTACTTACAGTACTATAATAACATTTTCACACAGAAATCTTGTCTTCAATTTGGACTTTAACCTTCAAACTATAACAAATGTAAGTGAACCATTTTTTGTTACTTATACTCATTTCTGTTACTAAACATTAGAACGTGCCATACCCAGTGGATGAAGCAACTTTTAACCTTTGTTTGAGACTATTTTTTAGCAGAAATGTAAGTAATGGTTTTGCCAACTAAAAGTTATTGTAGAATTAAATTATTTATGTTTAGAAATGTGCCAACTTGCATAATTTAGTAATGAAGACCAGTGGAAAGGAAAGAATTACAGGAGATGATGGTATAGAATATACATTTGATGACTTAGTTCTGAGCTGCAGTTCCCATGCTTACCAACCACAGTGTACCTACAGATTGGTAAATCAAACCAATTAAAAAAGTTCAATAATAGCTATAATGTTTAATTACATATTATATAAAATTGTTATATACACTTATATATATTAGGCTAGCAACCTGTCCGTAATCAATATAATCAGTAGTACAGGATTTATTCCATCTGGACTAAATACTCGTTTGCCAGCTTTACTGCTAAGTAAGTGATTTTCTTTTCTGTTGGACTTGCATTATTTTACCTAAAAAGTAGATGTAAACCTATTAAAATATGATTATCATAATTTCATATTATACATACTATCGAGTACCCGCCACACAGTAGCACTTGATGTATTGCACAGTAAGAATGCAGTAGCATAAGTTATTTTTATTCATAGTTATCATTCTACCACTGGTTAAGGTTACTTCAGTTTCCCTCTCCTGCTCTCATTTTTCCTGAATTATCTCAGTTTTTCTTATACCCCACTTTTTTCCCAGCTCTTCTTGAGTCATGGAGTCCCTTAATCTCTCTGTCCTTCTATCATGATTGTGGACTTAAGCTTTGTGAAACGGTGCTTTCTTTTTTGTCCTTTGCGTTCCTTTTTGAAACTTCTGCTGCCTTTACTTGGCGATTACCTCAACGATTCCACCCGCATTTTAGCCGCCTTTTTGCCTTTTCTTTCGTACCTTCCTTTTTTTCAGATACTAGCTACATTTAGGCTCAAATTTGTAAGAGAATTCCCGCGAAATGCTTTTTTTCAAATCACATAAGTTGCTGTGACGCGTTACTATGGTATTGAAAACCCTTTACCAGACATAATTTCATAACCTTGCCTTTTTTGAAGGAGCTATATTTATTAGCTCTCTCTGGCCTTTTTTTGTAGCTGAGAGCTTATTCACAAGTTACTGGCAATTGAGGTAGTCAGAAGGGTTTGAATTAAGTTACCATTACTCAGAGAGTAGTTCTGTACTTGTTAAATAATGGTCAATAATGTACTGTTTTGCATGAACTAAGCTAAAATAAATTATGTAGCTACTGCTCAAGCACACCACTAGCTTGTATATGTTTGGACGTGCAGATGACATTTTTGTACTCTGACCGTGGTGTTTTTTTGTGTTAGTTTGGTGGTCGACCCCATCCCAAACTTCATTAAACAGAGTGTTTAATCAGTGGCCATTATGAAAGTTAACAAAATCACAAAATTATGATTCATTTCATATATAAGTGGAACTACCATTTCATTTTCAGAGAATTTAACGTTACATAATGTAACACCAAAATATATCAGCAAATTTTATATTTACTTTTATTGACAGTTGAAATTTTGGTGCTGTCTTTGTACTAGATGGAAATGCATTGACAACTGCTCCAGATCTAAACACTTTTGATCGAAGTAATGGAATACTTTTTCCTCAGTCTGCAGCACCTTTCATCAGTGGCTCAATAAACGTGAGAGCACCAATATCTAATTCATGGTTTATAGGTAAGTGGATTCAATGCAATTTCTTCTAGTCCCTTACCTTTAATTTTTTCATATAAAGAGCCAGAGTTTGTGTCAATTTATGAGATCTTGGATTATATTTACTTATTTTTCCGTGAAAGGGCTATTGAAACAAAAGGAGCTGTAAGTTTACATTTTAGATTGCTCCTTGATGTTACATTTTGAAAATAATATTGTCATAGAGATTTTACAGTCGAGTAGCACGGGTGTGTAAAGTAAGTTGAACTTTCTGGAAGCAAACATACTCCAATATCTGGCTTTACATTTTTTCTAATTTAACAGTTAACTGTCTTATTGCATGCTACTAAAATGTGAATTATAGAGTGACAAAGGTGCACAGCCTATGAGTGGACAAAGAGTTTACACTACATTTGTGAAGGCACGAATTACATGTGATAGTGGATTGCCTGACACCTTCTTCTATGACAGATTAGAAGATACTTATTATAGCAGTCAAGAACAAATGCTTTATGGGGTATTCAATACTGCACGGTAAAGTTCTAAAGTTTTGATTATAACTTAACTTACTTTAGGTTAAATATATCTACATATAAGTTACTTAGCAAGTTGCTAGTTAATATAAATGTATTTGTTTATGCGATATTCAATACAAGACTAGACTCCTCGTGTTGACACTGGAACTTGAGATAAATTTAAATTGCATATGGCTAGAGTGCAATTAATTGATACACTCTCCATTAGTTATTTCTGGAAACTTTTAAAATTATAATTGTAGCCAGATTTTTATTTTATTGTAACTTTTAGATTTGGATCAAGTGGAGGAGCTTTATGTATATACTCATTCCGTAAACATGATGACGATCTCAGCAATGTGTTCAATAGCACATATTTGGACCAATCAACAGGATTGCCAGTGAACCGTGGTGGTGATTTTCAAGTAATATTGTACAATTCTAGTATTTGTTTGAATTGAAATACCCTTACTTTAGCTAGACTAAAATGAAGTTATAGTCATTGAAGCTTCTATATGGCTAATTTACTATTTTCTCCAATGGCCACCACAAACATTGCCTGAAAAGTATCCATTGACAACCAAAACAAATTTTATTAAATACTTGCTACATTTTTTGGTACAGTGTCAGCGTTCATTGGAAGATGCTATGAAATATCAACTAGTAAGTAATCGTTCTAGACCCATATCTACAACCCCACTAATTGTAATCCATGGATATGAACTTCACAAAATGGTTCCACCTATTACAATGAATGGATATACCATCATATTTATTTTCGCATTTAGTGGTAAGTTTCAAAGAAATTAATCGGAGATACAAATTATAGTATTTGTAAAATAAAACAAAGAAATTTCGTAAAAAATATTATTTAGGGTTGCGAACAAGGAATTTTAAAGCCAAAGTGTTAAATTGAGAATGTGATTTTACACCCATAAATAACTTCCTTGCCATATTTTTGTCAACTTCAAAACTCCAGAACTTGCCATTAGGTCAGAACTTGCTATTTGTCAAATTCGAAAATTCTGAAAGTTGACAAACACAGGGACTTACTTTCTTTTTGCCTTTCTTGATCCCTAATATTTTTGAGAAATCCTAAAAAAATTTTTTAAATCTTTCGAATTAACACTTCAAAATTCCTTGTTTCCATATGTTTTAGAGCATTTATATATGACATGTTTTTTCCCACTTTTTTTTACAATTTTTCCGTGACTATTCATCTTTGTATTTTATTCCAGTTCCATTAGCTATGCTTTATTACAATATCTTAGTCTCAACATTCTTATCCATGACAGCTTCTAAAATAATTACTTTATTTTTGAAACAATCTATACCAAGCTTTTACTTATTTCTCCAATGGCCACCAAAAACATTGCCTGAAAAGTATCCATTGACAACCAAAACAAAATCGTAAATTAGTGTATAATGTTTGGAAAACTAGTTTGTTAACCTCTACAGCCGTGTAAATTTTGTTAACTCTAATTATCAAGACAGTTTACGGATTTTGTTATGGTTGTAAATGGACTCTTTTCACCCTGTGAAATAATTCACACTACCACTTTTTCTCCCTCACTACCATTGTACACGTCAGCGTGAACTCAAAAAGGTGTGGCACTCATTCACATGAGATGCTCAAAATGGCGCCAAAACTCAGAAAGCCTGGATGCTTCTTCGTGAAACAACTTATATATTAGAGTCACGTAGGGTTGTGGAAAAAGAGCTACTGATTTATGCTATTAGTTGCCCCAGAAATGCTTACAATCTTCCTCTAGGCTGGTTCAAGGAGACGTTGACGGAGAAATTCGATTTTTAAAAATTTTTTATGACTTCGTTTGTTTGTTTGTTTTTTCACTCCGTGTTAGAAATTGAATATATCATCCTTAGAGACTCCAAAGGACAATCAAATTATTGTGGACTGAAATCAGATATTAATGTGAAGTGAATTTTGTATTATCTCTTTGGGTGGTCAACCCTAAATAGAAGTGCTACCACACTCTCTGAAAATAATAATAAACTAATCTTATTGTAATAGAGCAAAAACATAGCTATTTGACAGAAGTATGTACAATTACATTTTAAACTATTAGTAATGCCAACTGTGATGCATAGTTGTATTAGAAATTTCAACTTTTGTTCATTAAAAATAAATGAATTTGATTGTTGAAAACATCACTGATTTGTAACTAGGGTATGTATAAAAAATTAATATTAAGTAGTATCTAACTTTGTTATAACATAACAGGAAACAATAAAGAGAATAATGAGTATACAATGTAGATAAGTTAAACAGTATATTTAACACTGATGAATTATTGGCGAGCGGGGATGTTTATTTATTCAGCGAGCGAGCGAAGCGAGCGAAGCTGACTATCAGTCGTGTTCAATTGAGATTTCAGATATATATATATATATCTGAAATCTCAATTGAACACGACTGATCGCTCGCTGAATAAATTACGTAAGTTAGGTAAAGCGTTCACAGTTCCAGTATTTTTCAATTAACGAGCACGGAGAATCCTGCTGCACTGCCTTAAGCAACTTTGTTTCAACCAAAAAGTTTATAGGTACTCTCTTCTTGAAACAATTGTGAAGTCTTTGTCAAGCTGCGGTTCTTTGCCACTGCTTTCGAATATTGACTCTTCATTCTTTGCTATTATTTAGCGATTTCCTTCACAAATCATCTTTACCTATACTCATATATTTACTCGCTCGCCATGCATTTGCGCTATTCGAGCGCACCACTAGTTTATTTGTATATATGTTTGGACGTACGCATGTCAATTTGTACTTTGACCCTCGCGTTTTTGTGTTAGTTATGTGGTCGACCCCGTCCCAAATTGCACTAAACAGAATCCTCTGGTTTATAGATCAGTACCCGTATCACCCTAGAAATTGAATTGTTTACCGTTTTGAATTCTTTTGCGGGTGCAGTTAAAACTTGAAAACTTAAGGGACTTCCATTTCTATTCGAGTTAGTGGCGGTGGTAAGTCAATGCGCTCTTTGTCATGGTTATAAGCCGTGCGCACAGTATTTACCTGAAAATACATTGTCCACTAGACTACTGCGAAGGTAAGTCTGTGTAGGTGCATGTCCAGCTGTGTCAAAGCATTGTGTGTTACAACTACTACTTAGCTAAAGAATATCACAAAGAAAACTTTTAAATGACGTGTATTGTTCTGTTGTTGTTTTTTCCTTCAATTCAAGCAGTTGCAGAGAGTTGTTACTATGGCACTGAAATCCCTTTACCCTGTATGCTAATTTAAAAACTGGACCTTATTTTCAGTAGCTTCAGTGTTAGAAGTCAAAATCATTCATATAAAAATAGTATAGTCTTTAGGCTCGCTTGCCATTTGTGCTCAAGCACACCACTAGTATGAAAACAAAGCCAACTGTTATTTTTTATTGGCGAGCGAGACACTTACAGGGGTAACACAATTGAAAATCGGGGATGTTTGATTATTGGCGAGCGAGCGTAGCGAGCGAGACACTATTAGGTATAACTCAATCGAGATTTCGCTATATTTATTGGTGAGCGAGACACTTACAGGGGTAACACAATCGAAAATCGGAGATGTTTGTTTATTTATTGGCGAGCGAGCGTAGCGAGCGAGACACTTACAGGGGTAAAATGAAAAAATCGGGGATGTTTGTTTATTTGTTTATATTATATGGACGTACGTATGTCATTCTGTACTTTGACCCTCCATATTTTTGTGTTCGCTCCACGTTCGACCCCGTCCCAAACTTCACTAAACAGAATCCTCGGTTTAGCGACCATTTCTCGTATCACCTTAGAAATTGAATTGTTTACGGCTTTGAATTGTTTTGGGGTGCAGTTCAAACTCAAAATCTTATGGGAGCTCCATTTCTATTCGAGTTAGTGGCGGTGGTAAGTTGTCACAGTTAAAAGCCCTAACTGAACAGTATTTACTTAAAAATGCAACCACGAAGGTAAGTCTTGCGTAGTTATGTTCACTTGTGTGAAAGTATTGTGCGTTACAACTACTATTAAGAATATCACAAAGAAAATTTTAAATAACGTGATTTGATTTTGTTGCTTTTCAATTCAAACTGTTGCGGGAGCGGTTACCATGACATTGAAACCCTTTACCTCATAGTAAGTAAAAAACTCGACTTTATTTTAAGTAGTTGCTAAAAAATTAAATCTAACAATAGTGTAGTTTAAGGCTCGCTCGCCATTTGTGCTCAATCACACCACTAGTTTATTGGCGAGCGAGCGTAGCGAGCGAGACACTTACAGGGGTAAAAATAAAAAAACCGGGGATGTTTGTTTGTATATATGTTTGGACGTACGTATGTCATTTTGTACTTTGACCCTCGCGTTTTTGTGTTAGTTATGTGGTCGACCCCGTCCCAAATTGCACTAAACAGAATCCTCTGGTTTATCGATCAGTACCCATATCACCCTAGAAATTGAATTGTTTACCGTTTTGAATTCTTTTGCGGGTGCAGTTAAAACTTGAAAACTTAAGGGACTTCCATTTCTATTCGAGTTAGTGGCGGTGGTAAGTCAATGCGCTCTTTGTCATGGTTATAAGCCGTGCGCAACAGTATTTACTTGAAAATACATTGTCCACTAGACTACCGCAAAGGTAAGTCTGTGTAGGTGCATGTCCAGCTGTGTCAAAGCATTGTGTGTTACAACTACTTCTTAGCTAAAGAATATCACAAAGAAAACTTTTAAATAACGTGTATTGTTTTATGCTTCAATTCAAGCAGTTGCAGAGAGTTGTTACCATGGCACTGAAATCCCTTTACCGTGTATGCGAAATTTAAAAACTGGACCTTATTTTCAGTAGCTTCAGTGTTAGAAGTCAGAATCATTCATATAAAAATAGTATTGTCTTTAGGCTCGCTCGCCATTTGTGCTGAAGCACATCACTAGTTTAGATATATGTTTGGACGTATGTATGTCATTTTGTACTTTGACCCTCCGTATTTTTGTGTTCGCTCCGCGTTCGACCCCGTCCCAAACTTCACTAAACAGAATCCGCTGGTGTAGCGACCATTACCCGTATCACCTTAGAAATTGAATTGTTTACCACTTTGAATTGTTTTGCGGGTGCAAAAACTTACTGGAGCTCCATTTCTATTCGAGTTAGTGGCGGTGGTAAGTTAATACGCTATTTGTCACAATTATAAGCCCTACTCAACAGTATTTATTTTAAAATTCATTGTCCACTAGACTAACCACGAAGGTAAGTCTTGCCTTTACCGGGTACGTAATTTAAAAACTCGACTTTATTTTAGTAGCTCAAGTGTTAGTTGTTAAAATCAATGATTTAACAATAGTGTAGTTTAAGGCTCGCTCGCCATTTGTGCTCAAGCACACCGCTAGTTTATTTATCTGTTTATGGGGTACGTGAGACCTCTGTTTTCGCCCGCGCTTCGAATTACGTAAGTTAGGTAAAGCGTTCACAGTTCCAGTATTTTTCAATTAACGAGCGCGGAGAATCCTGCTGCACTGCCTTACGCAACTCTGTTTCAACCAAAACGTTTATAGCTACTCTCTTCTTGAAACAATTGTGAAGCCTTTGTCAAGCTGCGCTTCTTTGCCACTGCTTTCTTTCTAAGTTTATTCAGGTAATTCTGTTATTGTTAACTCTTCATGCCTAATCAGTTAGATGTAATTTCTGTCCTGTTTGTTGGCTAATTATAACACTGGTTTATTTTTTAGTCACTGGTGATTGAGATTATCAGAATGGTTGATGTTTGATACTACAAAAGTTACCATTAATCAGGTAAGAGAGTGATTTTGTATTTGTTTGCTGAAATAAAATGTCATAACTGCTATTATAGTGTTTGCATGAAGTAAGCAAAAAATAGTAACATTTTATGTTACCTAACTATCAGGCTCGCTCGCCATTTGTGCTCAAGCACACCACTAGTTTATTTGTATATGTTTGGACGTACGTATGTCATTTTGTACTTTGACCCTCGCATTTTTGTGTTAGTTATGTGGTCGACCCCGTCCCAAATTGCACTAAACAGAATCCTCTGGTTATCAATCAGTACCCGTATCACCCTAGTTACCGTTTTGAATTCTTTTGTGGGTGCAGTTAAAACTTGAAAACTTAAGGGACTTCCATTTCTATTCGAGTTAGTGGTGGTGGTAAGTCAATGCGCTCTTTGTCATGGTTATAAGCCGTGCGCAACAGTATTTACTTGAGCTTAAGTAATTACAGCCGTTCTGGATTGGAAGAACGTGGGTACTCCACATCATGTCGGCAACAGGTTCTCTTTACTTACAGCTCTCTTTTAGCAGTGTAGTGAGGGGCTTTCATGTCTACCAGGCAGTTTGGACTCCAGTGCTGAATGCTGAATACTCCACTAACCAAGAGCATGGAAATGCTGAAGACCAATATGCTGTGGCTGTGACCAACAATGATCAAGTTGTGATTTTATTGAAAGAGAAGGCGAAATCATCTGCAAAGTTACTGGTAGAAGACAAAGGTCTGTACTTCTGCAAGGTGGGATGGATATTCCTTGTATTTACACACTGGGGGGGAAGAAAAAGTTGGTGAAGAAACTTAGGTTAATACTAAATTCAATGAACATTCTATAATAATAGATGCATGTACGAGTCAATAATAAATACAATGAAAATTATGAACGAAAGTGGTAGATTCATGTACTGGGTCAGTAATGAATAATAGTTACATTTTTACATGTCCATCTCATCAATGTCTGATAAAGGCTCATAGGCTGGTGGACTGATGGAGTATTCAGATTCGCTATCGTCAATATATTAGATCATGCCTGGAATAATGTTTACATTCGTTTCACTTTCTGAACCAGAATCTGATTCATAATTATCTTCACTTTCAAATGGGTCGTCATTTGTGGGTTCTGGCTCATGAAAACCCATATTAACTTCCCCAAAAACTTCAACAATTATTGCATTTATTTCTTTTCTGGCTTCATCATTTCTTATCAAGTGGTCTTCTTCTTTGCCAAGAGCATTCGATAGCCCAGTCACAAGAAATGATTTTTTAACAATACAAATATTTGAACTTAGCTTTGTATTAGCTTCTTCAATCCAGTTAACTACAAGTTGTTTAGGTGGCTTTCTAATCACCTCATCATTGGAGTGTGTTTAAGCATGTACTGAACCCATGAATTTCGAATGGAAGTTTTAAATGGTTTATTAATACTGACATCAAGTGGTTGTAGGATTGATGTACAACCACCAGGGATCACCAATACAGTAGTATTAGATTAATGGAATGCATTTTTACCTTGTCTGTCAAGTGTGCACTGAAGGTATCAAGAAACAGCAAAGACGGCCTCTTCTTCGTGTATTTTACCCAAATATCTGAAATCCATATTAGTATTAACGTTTCATCCATCCAGAATTTCTTCTGATAACCTACCACTGTGCCTTGTGATCCCAGTACATTTGTTATCGATCAAGGAGTAGTACCTTTAAAAATTACCATAGGAGGAAACATAGCCCCTGTTGCTGTGCATGACAAAACTGCTGTTAACCGACATTTTTCAGATTTTGTGGTCCTAATTTTCACAGTCTTTTTGCCTTTAACATCAACAGTTTTTGAAGGCACCATATCCTTCGTCCATGTTACCAATTAACTCATATGAAAAATCACCATTTTCTCGTATAACTTTAACCTGCCTCCTGAACTCTGTGATTCTACCTTCTAAATCTTTAGGCAATTCTTGTGCCATGGAGGTCTTGGCTCGCAAAACTAAATTGTGGCGGCACATAAATGATTTAAGCCACCCATCAGAAGCTTTAAAATCAGATACTATAGGTTTTATGAGGGTTAAAGCTTTTATTTTAAGAACTTGAGAGGATACAGGCATGTTTTTTTCTTCACGTTGTTCTAAAACCCACTGTAACAACTTAAAATCTATTTCATGGGGATAAAAGAGCCAAGTATTCTATTGCCCAGAAAAAGAGTGTAGCATAGTATGCTAGACATCATGGGGGGAGAGCTGCAGCTAGACATTTTAAACTTCATCACAGAAGTGTCCAAAGGTGGCTCAAAGATGAGCTGGATACTATCAAGCACCCACATCGTGCTAAGCGATGCAATAAAAAGGGTCAAGGGAGAAAGCTATCACAGTGGAGACTTCAATGACGTGGAGGATTCTTCAAAATCAGTGGGGTTGAGAGCTGTTGAAAGATCAGCAGAAGAATTGGCAGATGGAGTACCAGTAGAAGGATTGGCGGATGGAGTACCAGCAGAAGGATTGACGGATGGATCATCAGCAGAAGGATTGATGGATGGAAAGCAGAAGTATTGACGGATGGAGTACCAGCAGAAGGATTGACGGATGGAGTACCAGTAGAAGGATTGATGGATGGAATACCAGCAGAAGGATTGACGGATGGAGTACCAGCAGAAGTATTGACGGATGGAGTACCAGCAGAAGGATTGACGGATGGAGTACCAGCAGAAGGATTGATGGATGGAGTACCAGTAGAAGGATTGACGAATGGAGTACCAGCAGAAGGAATGGCAGATAGAAGGGAATTAGCAGGTTGAAGAGGAAAACTAGGACCAATAGAATTCTTCCTTGGCCTCCCAACCCTGCGCTTCTTGGATTTCAAACCTGGTGTTGCTGGCTGAAAAGTCCACTGTGATACTAAAGATTCAGTTGTTGGAACAAAAAAATTCTTCAGAGAAGTCTGCTTGGATGCCATATTAGATACCACGACTGGAGGGTAAAGCAAAAGTTCCACTTGGGTCGTAATTACTTAAGCGCTGCCCAAAACTAATTCAGGAGGAAGTGTGGCGCTCTGTCTAATATAATGCTGTGAGTTGCTGGCTGGTGCCTGTATTATGGTGGCGCTTAAATTACATCGCGTACGGTAAATCCCCTTTACCGCATATACTTAATAAAAAACTCGACTTTATTTTAGAAGCTTGAGTGTTAGTTGTTAAAATCAACCATTTAACAATAGTGTAGTTTAAGGCTCGCTCGCCATTTGTGCTCAAGCACACCACTAGTAATATTATATAATATAATACAATTAATTAATTGTAATACTTCTTTACTTATACTTAGGAGAAGAACAAAACTTTATTTTGATGAAGTATGCAAAAAGAAATAGTTCAGATGATGGTTTTGTGCAAGCTGGTGCCACCACTTTAACTAATGCTTATCCCAATAATGTTATCAACAAAGTGGTAGTTCGAGGAACAGGCAAAGATGCCTATCTCTTGATTAGTGCCATGGATGCTATTTATCGTGTGCCAGTGCAGTCGTGTACAAACTACACATCCTGTGTATCATGCTTGACATCTTCTGATCCTTATTGTACTGTTGACAGAAACAATGGAAAGTGCTTGGCAACAGATTCAGCGAGTGACAATGTAATTCAGCAGAGGCAAGACAACCCACAGTTATGTTATGGAGGTAATTGAAGTAGAGTTTATTAATTATGAGCAGTTAGCATTAGTGATTGTAAATTTTGGTGCTTAAACCTTATTCCGATTACACATTAGCTATTCTGTCATTGTGTAGCTGAATATAATTTTTTTATGAGTAATATCACGTGGTAACTGTGCTATTCAGGATTAATACAGCAGCGTTGGAATGTGTGCGGCCGAGCGGCCATGGCCACACCAGTATTTTAACAAAAACGGGCATGTCTATTATTATTCTACTCTTTACCGGAGCTCGTTTTCGTTATCGAACTTGGGCAGTTGAGCCATCGAATTGACTTCTGCTAGGATTAGATAGCTAATATTGATCCTATTGGTAGATTTTTTTTAGGAAACCAGACCAGCCTGTTTTGCTATTACAAAGCGATTTGAAAAAACGAACGTAGTTCAGAAATCCTTCTAGCAAAATGGCCATTTTTGCTACTGGGAGTCTGCCCATTCAGGTAATTGCCACACATATTTGAGGAAAATAAAACTATGACTGCCACAAAAGGCAGGCATTTGTAATGCAGGGTGGTCTAGGACTGCCACGGACTGTCCCAGTCCTGAGAATATTTTAGGACACATTAGGACGTCTCAAGATGTCCTAATAGGAATCCTATCTTGAAGATTCCAAAAATTACTAGGTATAGTTAAGAGTTAAAAATGCCAGTCCCAAAAAACCCAGTACCAAAAGTCCCAAGAAGTCCTGGGACTACTAGGGACGTCCCCGGATATCCCACAAGGTGAGAGCTAAAAATCCCAGTCCCAAAAGTCCCAAGATGTCCTGGGACTACTAGGGTTATCCCGGGATGTCCCACAAAGTGAGAGCTAAAAATCCAAGCCTCAAAAGTCCCAACAAGTCCTGGGACTACTAGGGTCATCCTGGGATGTCCCACAAGGTGAGAGTTAAAAATCCCTGTCCCAAAAGTCCCAAGAAGTCCTGGGACTACCAGAGACATCCCCAGATATTCCACAAGGTGAGAGCTAAAAATCCCAGTCCCAAAAGTCCCAAGAAGTCCTGGGACTACTAGGGACATCCCAGGATATCCCACAAGGTGAGAGCTAAAAATCCAAGTCCCAAAGGTCCCAAGAAGTCCTGGGACTACTAGGGACATCCCGGGATATCCCACAAGGTGAGAGCTAAAAATCCCAGTCCCAAAGGTCCCAAGAAATCCTACCAGAGACATCCCCAGATATCCCACAAGGTGAGAGCTAAAAATCCCAGTCCCAAAAGTCACAAGTAGTCCTGAGACTACTAGGGACATCCTGGGAATAATTTTAGAATAATAAGTCTGATTGTATTTTTTTTAAATTAGTATGAGGTGAACTTCTATTTGTTTTTGGTTAAAACATCATAAACTACATCAACACTACTCGAGTCAGTTTCAACATACATGAAAGATGTGTTTAGCAGATAAAGCTCTTGCAATAATGCAATTAGATCTTGAATTTTGCCTCTTCATCAAACTTAAGAAAATTCAATATGATATCTAACATTATGGGATGAATATGTATTATAAGTTGTCCCTAAAATATTTTCAAAAGTTATCAGGACTGGAATAAATTTAGCTCAAGCCTAATTAAATATCCAGGAATGTTCTTAGTACTCCCACTGCGTAATTTAGAAGCAATTGTTGAAGATACAAAGCCAAATTCTTTTCTACTGCAAGCGTTTCTACATGAAATTACAACATGATTTTTTTTAATATCTGTATTTACATTCTATTTACGAAAATAATATCTATCAAAAATTAAATTGAAAGTAAATACAGATATAAAAATCATGTTGTAATTCGGTGAAGAAGCATGTTAACTAAAGTCAGACAAAAAAAATCAGTATCATATGTCTCATCACATGTGGGACATCCCAGGACGTCTCTAGTAGTCCCAGGACTTCTTGGGACTTCTTGGGACTGGTATTTTTAGCTCTCATCTTGTGGGACATCCAGGGACATCCCAAGTAGTCCCAGGACTTCTTGGGACTTTTGAGACTGGGATTTTTAGCTCTCACCTTGTGGGACATCCCGGGATGACCCTAGTAGTCCCAGGACTTCTTGGGACTTTTGGGACTTATGTGGGACATCCCGGGATGACCCTAGTAGTCCCAGGACTTCTTGGGACTTTTGGAACTTATGTGGGACATCCCGGGATGTCCCTAGTAGTCCCAGGACTTCTTGGGACTTTTGGGACTGGGATTTTTAGCTCTCATCTTGTGGGACATCCCGGGATGACCCTAGTAGTCCCAGGACTTCTTGGGACTTTTGGGACTTATGTGGGACATCCCGGGATGACCCTAGTAGTCCCAGGACTTCTTGGGACTTTTGGAACTTATGTGGGACATCCCGGGATGTCCCTAGTAGTCCCAGGACTTCTTGGGACTTTTGGGACTGGGATTTTTAGCTCTCATCTTGTGGGACATCCCGGGATGACCCTAGTAGTCCCAGGACTTCTTGGGACTTTTGGGACTTATGTGGGACATCCCGGGATGACCCTAGTAGTCCCAGGACTTCTTGGGACTTTTGGAACTTATGTGGGACATCCCGGGATGTCCCTAGTAGTCCCAGGACTTCTTGGGACTTTTGGGACTGGGATTTTTAGCTCTCATCTTGTGGGACATCCCGGAACGTCCCTAGTAGTCCCAGGACTTCTTGGGACTGGGATTTTTAGCTCTTACCTTGTGGGACATCCCGGAACGTCCCTAGTAGTCCCAGAACTTCTTGGGACTTTTAGGACTGGGATTTTTAGCTCTTACCTTGTGGGACATCCCGGGGTGTCCCTAATAGTCCCAGGATTTCTTGGGACTTCCTGGGACTTCTGAGACTGAAGTCCCTAGACTTTGAGATCAGTGGAATATCTTGGATTTCCACAATAGTCCTAAGAATTTGGAGATTTATCCTTACCGTTTCAGGATATCTTAAAAATTCTGAGGAAGTCCTAAGAAATTTAAAGGACTGGGACTGTCCATGGCAGTCCTAGACATGAATGGCATTGGTAAGTTCTAATTTGGATTCTGTTTTTTAAAGTTATTTTTGTAATTGTGTTGTTTGCATTATATGTCCAAGTAGCTTTAGCTATATGATATATACACTCCACACAATAGCTATAACTATAATTTAAATATTATTTATTTGAAAGAACCTACTGATTGTTATAAAAATTGTTTGCTTTGTAATAATAAAATATGGCTTGTACTGAACTGTTTTGGTATGATTATAGTCGCATTTGAATTTATTAGCTAGATATGCAAAGCATAGACTTAAACTCTTTAGTTCACTTGATAGAGACTGTATCGTCTTTTCTATTAATATAATTCATTACTTGAACAAATGAGTGGGTGTGGCTAGTGGGCGTGGTTATAATGGCCATAGCCACACCAATAAGATTTGGTTTCCTACTCCCCTGTGGTTGAAATAGCCCGAGGCGAAGCCCAGTGCTATTTTAATTGCTTTACGAGTGCTATTGATCCCTAATAGCACAGGTTACCTGTGCTATCACTCGCTAATAGTAGGCCAGCTTTTTAAAAAGTCATTTGCAATTGTAGCTACACTGTATCGTTCACTCACTCTCTCTTTATTTCAGGATTAGCTTTTACTGGAACTTCGTTTTTCGGCTCCTAATCTGTTTGAAAAACATTTCGTCTAATACTCGTAGAGCTTCTGTAGTAAAGAATGACATTGTCTCCAATTAGAAACTTCTCAACGGTACGTTTCCAAGGTTAACACTGCATGCATGCATACTTACCAGTACTATTTCACTTAGCTACTGCTGTATTTCACTTAGCTACCGTGCTATTTCAATTAGTTACACACTATTTCACTTTCCCCATGCGATTTCAATTGAACAGCAATTTTTGATTGGATGAGTTGACATGAGTGACAAAAGATTGCACCTGGGGAATCAATTCACTAATTGTGCTGTCCTTCGCTTGCAGAATCTGATGCAGGTTGTACTGTCTGGTCACTCTGAGACATAGAAATGAAAAAAAAAAAGAGATAATCACAAAAATTATGACATAAAATGAATGATTATACAGAAAAATAAATTGTATACGTATCTATAGGAAAGTTCATAAGAATGAGTAGGTAGTTTGTAGTGGGTGATCCGACTTGCTACTTCTGCCGCTGTTTTGCTCAACTGTGAAATCTGTACGTCGTCTCCCACAGATAATGATACCACGAGATAAGTAGGACTGCAACAGATCCAGACAAGTTAAGGAATGACTCCTGATGGCTGTCAGTGAACTTGCGTGAAACAGGTATGACTTCGGCTCGTGATAGTCCACTTCGAAACAATGAGTCGATAACGTTGCTGGCATTCTAATCGAAGTAAGCAAGGCTCAATGGCTGATAAACTTTACCACTGCCACCAATTGTTGGAGTTCCGAATAATTGTAGGCTGTCACCAGAATCAGCTCGATGGGTAAGATTTCGGAGGGGTTGAAGTTGAGGGCTACCCTTGCTCTCCTATTTCTACGCCCATAGGCGAATTCTTTAAGATTTTTAATAAGAATAATTAATACCACGTTGCCATTACGTTAACAGCATGACTGACTAGTGACGGTCTGTCCAGCCGTAATGTATCAAACCAGCGCAGTGCCGCCACCACGAGGGAGGATCATGATACAAAACTACACAGGTACGATGGGGTCAGGTAAATGTCAATGATCCTAAGTGTGAAGTTATTATGGAAATGGATGCCAGAGAAAAAGGCTCTATAATACAATAATAATACTAATAATTATTTAAATGTTCACAGCTGTGGGGAGGAGCATGCAATACTCATTTTGTTGTGACCTCATTCAAAGAAACTCACTTTACTAATTATTTAGTCTGGAACTTTTACCTTAACTCTTCATCTTAAAATCTCATATTTGTCCACATTTGTCTTTGCTTGTGAGAGTAACTGTGTTAGAGGCAGTTGGTACAGTGTTCCTTGTCTTTGGCTGCTTGTCTCTTTGTGGGATTGTACGACAAGAAAGTTGCACATCGCGATAGAGAATGATTATTAGTACAAAGAGGGCACTTAACTTAAGAGCTGGATGAGCAGACTTTGGTCTGGATTGGACAGGAGCAGATTTGGATGTTTTGGCAGCTGTGGGTTCATCCGGCACGCTGAATTTATCTTGCAGAAGAATGCCAAGATGTATTTGATTTCTGGAAGTATGGTTGAGTCAGCAACATGTGATGTCCTTTAATGTATCATTTGCAAATCAAATATGTCCATTAGGATGGCTGCAAGGAACTGCTGGTATGTGGCACCATCCACACAATCAATTCCTTGCATATTCGTCTCAAAGGTCTCCCTCATGAATCTCAGGCTTCGTCGGTCATAAGTGTAGCGGCCAGGTACAAGTAGTGCTTTGACATGGTGTGGATAGATCATTTGAGACTGTCCATATGATTCTCCAAGAGCTTTGGGGGATGCATTGTAGCTGTCGGAGCAAGACTGATAGAAGTGGACAATCTTCTTTGCTTCATCTGTAACCATGGCATTTAAAAGGAGACAACAGCGTTCTGGATTGGATAGTCCTGCACCACGTTTTTCCACAGAAGCTGTGAATAGAGCATGAAAGTCACTCCACTCAGTCAGTTGGCCTGAGAACTTGGGGAGTTCGATGTTAAGCTTGGCAGCACTGACTATACTATGTGAGGTGCTGTTGCAACAGCTGGGTTGGACACTGATGGGGAGTCAGAAGTCTTCCTTTCATGCTCTGTTACATTGATAGCATGCACAACCTCTTGCAGCTTCTGTCACAAAGAAAATAAATGGACATCATCAGCAAAGTCCATTGATTCAGTCTGAAACTCTGTGACCTTTTTCTTGTGGCAACTGATGTCATCCATTATGGCAGGTAAGGATAGGGCACCTAATTCTTGGAAGGAATCTAGTGCATCAAACAATATAACTTTATGTTGATATAACTGAATTCTCTGCACCCATTTATTTAGGTTTTTGTGAGGTCATCATAGCCCATTAATATCTCTTCGTCTTTTCCCTTCTCTTCAGTTCGTTCAGCCTCTGAAAGGTCAAGTGTGGCATCTCATTGGTCATCATACTGTTGTTACAGGGCTTCATGCAGTGATCTAGATTCCTTACAAGTAGGAAGAAGTTCTTATAGATCACTTAAAGGAGCTTCCCTCAGACTTCTGTCTCTCACCAGAGCTTCCAGCTTTCGTTTAGTCCTTGTTAACTGGCATGTAGACATGTTCTTTTGGCTTTAATTACATCTACATCCGTTAGTTCCGATATATGAATGATTTCTTCCACTAGGGACATGACTTATCACTGTGCCGCCAGCAGGTCACTGAGCGAGATTAAGGTGAAATCTTTGCACTCAATAACCAACCAACGACAATGATTATCCTTCCTGTGTGGAGAATATAGTAGTAGTTGGAGAAGTTGGTAGGAATCGGTGAGTTAATAGTAGACGAAAATCTTGGTCAAGGGTTGACTTTAGAGCTGTTGCAAGTTCGGCTTGGAGATCGGGCTCAAGTCGTTCGTGGGTTTGTATATCCCACAAACTAGTCAGACTTCGAGCAGCAATCAAAGGACCAGGAAAAACTATTTAGCCGCTAATAGTAATAATCTTCCACGCATACATTTACAGCATTTAAATGGAATAAACATTATAAAGAAGTCGATGGGTTTAGATAACCGGAAGTAGTGCTTAATAAATGAATGCATGAATGATAAGTGAGTGGATGAAAGTTCAATGTTCTTTGTCTTGATTCTTGTGGCATCCAGGGAGGCGTGGCTAGGTGGGTGTGGTTTCTTTGGATAGACTCAGACAATACAGATTTTTTTATCAACTTTTGTCAGATCATACCTTGTGTGATTTCATTATGCACTATGCTTGCCCTATCATTTTTACTTCATCTCTATCATTTCAGATATATTTACAGATGAAAATCAATCAGTGCCTTTTTGATTAATTCACACCACATGATGACATTCGGCTGTCTTTAAAATAAGCAATTATATTTCTTTCCTTCTCCCCCCCCCCCCCCCCCCCCACACCCACAAACCCCCTCCATTTGTATGTAATAATAGACTGTGGGAGTCCCCCAGAAATCACTAATGGAACTGTGAATTATGACAGAACTGGTGAAGGACTAATAGTAATAGTAATGTATTCATGTGATCGAAGCTTTAGACTTGTAGACGGCGACAGGACAAGAACTTGTGGAAATGATGGAAGCTGGACAGGAAAGTCTCCAATGTGTAGTAAGTTTTAAAATGGTATGCCAGCTTTTTGTATTTCTGTTTCATCTTTGAGTCAATATCAGGTAGGGCAGCTATGTATCATAAATCATGATATTTGGTTGTTTGTGAAATAATGGGCGACAGCACAACTTAGCTAATGGCAAAGTTGAATTTGAATGGAATACTTGAGACAGTGGTATATACATGATCAGGATTGTAGGACACTGCACGCAGAATAAATAACTGTGCTATTATAACACTTCTGTTATTCATGTATTTCTATTTACACATGAGTGTATTGAGCATGAGCAGTGTGCCACGGTTGTATTTGCATGAGTGGGCTGCTTAATATACTGTTTAGTCTGTCCTTTCACTACTTGAGTGATTTCACCTCATGTTTCATCACCTGTACTTTACCTATCATCATTGAAACTATGTAATATTAGTATATTCCTAGACACACCAATGTGATGTTAATTAGGAGCTGATTGGTTAAATAATCAAAATTTGAGAGAATTATTTGTAGAACAACTGTGGTGTCAGTCTGCTAATATATTTCTGCATGGATGATCCATATTTTCAGTCACTATTATGCAAAAGAGCCAAAGGTTCATGCTGATGGTTCCTTAAAATAGTAAGGTTGTTGGCCTTAATACATTGTTTGTGTGTATGTTTGTTATTTGACTTTATTATTACAAATATAGTTCGAGATTGTGGCATTCCATCTCGCCATCCAAGTAACTTAGTAACATTTGACCGTACAACTGTGGGTGCTATTGCTACACTCAGTTGTGCTGTAAGCTACATTCCCACTACACCTAACAATCAAACGATTAGTTGTGGCAATAATGGGGAATGGAGCGGTGAAACACTGCGATGTTGTGAGTTTTCATAAATTTTAGGACACATAAAAATATTTGCATCTATAAAACAAATGTTTGTCATAATTACATTTCTGTGATGCTGCTCTTTATTTTATTGTGCATTTCATGGACAAATAAGCAAGATTTGGGGAAATTGTAGGACTTACTTTAATATGATACTATACCTACTCCTATTAAAATCTGATTATTCTGTCAGAGGTTTCTATGAGGTTATTTAAATATATATTTTCAGTTCAGGTTAAAAAAAGTTGTTCTGAGGCCAAAATTTATAACTTTGTTTTTTTCTCTCCCTCCACTGATAATACTAGTATTTTAAAAGTGTGGATAATTATGCAAACATTATGTGTCACATAAACTTCTATTCTCAGCAACATAGTAGTGGCATTAAAAATACATGAAGTGACTTAAAGTTTACAACCTCTTGTTTTTGTTGTTGTTTTTCTATTTCTTTTATTTGGTTTTGTAGCAAATTCTTTGCTTTATACAGCTTAAGATTTGACACTAATTAGTATGCCATCAGATTACGAAAGCAGTAAGTGTGAATATAGTTGTAAACAGGTAGCAGTATTCATTTCATAGAGTAAGTCTGTAATTATAACTTATAATCAGTTTTTGTAGGTTTTCTTTAAATCGGACTTAAAGTTTGCCCTGTTTATTTGTTTCATGTTTCCTAAAGTCTTTATTTCCCAAATTGTGTATAGTTTGTGTGATGCCAATTTAGAAAAGCTACACTTGGTAATGGTAGTCTTGCTATAAGCAATACAACTTCTAAACGATTCATGATCTGATATGGCCGGCAGATCTTAAAGATGGTAGTGTATCACATCATAAGTGTTAAATAGACTACTTCATGATATAAGTACCTTTAATGTGCCAACATTCTGTGTTTTCGTTTCATTTTTTAATCAAATTTAGGTATGCATACCTCTGTAGTATGGATTATGTCCCCTATGAGTGTATGCTGTGATTGTATGATTTTACATTCTTTGTTTATGTGTATTTGGCGAATGAGTGAAGCGAGCAAGACACTGGATTTGTATATCATTTTTCACTTTGACCCTCACATGCTCAGTATTTTTTTGCCAGGAATACCAGTCATTAAGATGAAACTATCACTAACAATCAATGGCTAGATAGCTACTTGTAGCTACTGAATGATGCCTTCTAAAACTAGGTGAACAGGATCTAACACTCTTCAGGCAAATTAAATGAGTTTAGCCTTATTTTACTTTTGTATACGGACTTTTTAATCAACTTTTGTCAGATCATACCTTGTGTGAATTAATTGTGCACTATGATTCACTCGCCATTTGTGCTGAAACATTTCACTAGTAATTAACATAAACTATCATTTTACTTCATCTCTATCAATTCAGATATCTCTACAGATGAAATCTATCAGTGTATTTGTAATGACATTCGGCTATCTTTAAAATAAGCAAGCTAAAAAATAATTTTAATTGATTGATATTTCTTTCTTCCCCCCCCCCCCCCCCCTCCATTTGTATGTAGTAATTGACTGTGGGAGTCCCCCAAAAATCACCAATGGAACTGTGAATTATAATAAAACTAGTGAAGGAGCAATAGCAAGATACTCATGTAATCCAAACCGTGAACTTATAGATGGCGATGAAACAAGAACTTGTGGAAATGATAGAAGATGGACAGGCAAGACTGTACGGTGTGGTGGTAAGTTTTAAAATGGCATGCCCCAGTTTTTTGTATTTCTGTTTCATCTTTGAGTCAAATTCAGGTAGGGAAGCTATGTATTATAAAGCATGATGTTTGGTTGTTTGTCCAAATGGGCAACAGCACAACTTAGCTAATGGCAAAGTTGAATTTGAATGGAATACTTGAGATAGTGGTATGTGCATGATCAGGATTGTAGGACACTGCATGCAGAATAAATAACTGTGCTATTATAACACTTTCGTTCTACATATTAGTGTATTGATCATGTTTCATAACATGATTCACTTGTAAAAATTACCTATCATCCCAGGTACACCTCAGTAGACAGTACAAATTTTTGTTGCTGCCATCAGAATCAGCAGTTTAACAGCCTCCCTTACAATAGCTATGCCTCATAAGACTGGTCTCATAAGACTCAGTTGACTAGTGCAGGAAGATTGACAAAAATGTGAGTGCTAACTAATTGCTCAACTGTAGAAACGAACTGACTGAACTGACACGGCAAGAACTCGCCTTTTAAAAGAAAGCTCCTGCACAGTCCAATGACAAAAACTAACATGACTCAGCATGATATAAAAATACAATATTCAGAGTGACACTGGCATGTCTAAAAATAGTAACTAAAATAACGATGATACTGGCATGTTCAACAAGCAAACACCAAACTGAGATGTGAAGGAAGCTAGTAAACATTGCATTGTTATAAGATGCTAATTAAGTTAAATGTTCAAGTTACTGAATGTGAGAGGACAATTCCTCTCACATCTCCCCCCTGGTTCCTTTCTGCTGCCACTGGTGCATCTGTGTGCAGCAGCTTGTCCTGGCTGATCTGTTCTCTTTCATCATGGTGGCGACTCAGTTAATCTGCAACTGTGCTGTTGCTCTCCTCCTGGTACTTGATGGTAAATGGGTAGTCCATCAATGATAGTGTCCATCTCATCACTCTCTTGTTCTTCCGTGGTTTGGACATCATAGACTCCAGGTCTTTATGATCTGTCCTGACTTCAAACTCTCTACCGTAGAGGAAGAGACTAAAGTGGTAGACTGCTCTGACAAGAGCTAGGCCCTCCAGTTCTTGTGTCGGGTAGTTGACTTCGGCTCCCTTCAGCTGCGACGAATAGAAGGCAGCTGGTAGCAATTGTCCATCTCTTTCCACCTGCAAAACAGTTCCCATGCCAGTAAGGCTGGCATCGGTCTCAAGTACAAAATGATCATGACATGTGGGCATGCACAATGACATGTTTTGACATAAACACTTACACAGTTTGTTGAATGCCTCCTCCATAGTTTGGCTCCACCATACCACAGCAGGGGATTCCTTGGAGGTGGCAGGAGATAGCTTGGATGTCATCTTGTGTATCTTTGGTGGTACCAATTTTCTGTAGAAGTTTACATAGCCTAGGAAGGCTCTCAACTGTTTTCTGCTGACCTGTTTCTTGTAATCCTTCAGAGCTGTGATTCTATCCCCTGGTAATGATAGTCTTCCATGGCCTATCTTGTGGCCCAAAAATTCTAGTTCACTCTTTCCAAATTCACATTTAGATACTTGGCATATCAAGCCTGCAGCCTCCAGCTGCTCAAAAGCATTCCTCAGATGTGACAGAGTTTGGTACAGGATACCAGGTCTCCACAACAAATTGAGCGAATCATGGGAAGGACTATTTGAAGTCTTAGAAAGAAAGGGCGAGGTCACATATAAGATCCGGAGGGAAGGAAAGAAGAATGGAGAGAAGTACATACACATCAACAACTTGAGAAGATACTGTGAAAGAAAGGATTTCAACGAATTGGACATTGTGATATAAGGTGATGAAGCTGGGGAAGAAGTGATGACAAGTGGCACAGCAAAATTGAGTGGGGAGTGTATAGGATTCAATGCAGGGCAGCTGGAAGAACTGGTCAAAGACTTTGGAAATGTGTTCAGTGGAGGCAGCACAGGCACTACTGATGTTGTAACGAGGGAGCCAGTCAAGGAAGAGATAAAAGCGTTGGAGGAAGCTGGCATGATCACCCATTTGGATAATCCCCACTAGTACCCGTAAAGAAGAAAAATGAGAAGGGAGATTATGTGTGGATTACCAGAGGCTAAACCAAGTTGCCTCTCCGGAACCCTATTATATGCAAGGATTGGATGAAATCATATGCAAGGTGGGAGAAGCAAGTGTTCTGTCGAAGCTCGTGTGTGGGTGGCATCCAGTTTCTTGATGTTGTCCAGGGTGACTGCGAACAACTTATGTCCATAAGCAGCAACCGTGGCTCCCACCATATTGAGCAGGTAACTCTTTATCTCTTCATACACAGCTCTGGTCTCCAGCCTGGGTCTTACGCCTTCTCCCAACTTGGGTGTCAATTTCGTCACCAACTTCACACTCCAATCCTTCTTGTCTACTTCTCCTTCTCTCATGATAAATTCAAACTGGCTCAGGAAGGATGCTAGATCTTCTTCCTCCTTGTAAGTGCCTAGCCCTATCAATCTTTCTCTCAGCTCGTCAGCCTTGCGCCTCTCTTTCTTTTCTTCTTCCCAGCGAGTTGCTTTTGCTTCTCGTCTCTCTCTATCAGCCTCAACTCGGCTCTTTCAATTTCTCTTTTGCTTTCTTGATCAGCATCAGCCCTGGCTCTGTCAGCCTCCAATCTGCTTCTTTCTAATTCTACTATTTCTTTGGCTCGTTCTGCTTCAAACTTCAACCTCTCTTCTTCAAACTTCCTCATCTCTTGTAGTATCCTCTCTTCTCTTTCCTTTCTTAATCTCTCTGCCTCTTCTCTCCTTCTAATTTCGTCAAGCCTAGCTTCCTCTCTTCTCTTTGCTTCTCTGCCTCTATCCTCATTTTCTCCTGATTCTGGATCATGGTCATAAACATTTGTTGTAGGCTTGCCAGTTGCTACTGTTGTCAAACTGTTACGAGACAATGGGCTTGGTTCTTGTTTGCAACTGGTCACACCTGTGCTTGACTGCCAATCATCACACTTCCCTCTTCACACTCTATTTCCACCACCTCACCAACTTCAAGTGACACCGCTCCTTCTGCCGACTTACTGACTTTCACCTCTGACTCTATCCTTACAGCAGCCACGTGAGCTCTTGTCCTGTGACGGAGGATTTGTTGCAGATCTTTGCTAGTTGAGTCTTTGTCTACTGGTAGCTTGGAGATTCTAGGTAACTTTCCGGCTGTAGTTAAAGTTCAAGTTACTGAATGTGAGGGGAGGATTCTTCTCAAAAACTACATAATATTAGTATATTCCTAGACACACTAACATGATGTTAATTAGGAGCTGATTGGTTAGATGATCAAAAGTTGGGATAATTATTTGTAGAACAGCTCTATGGTGTCAGTCTATTAAGCCTAGGGATAATTGAACTATAAATTCCGCATGGATGATTTGTATTTTCAGTCACTATTATAAAAAAGAACCTAAGTTTCATGCTGATAATGACCTATGAAATGGTAACTTAAATATCGTTTAGGTTGTATCTCTTAATAACGCTGTTTGTGTGCATGTTTTTTTGTTTTTTTTTGACTTTATAACAAATATAGTTCGAGATTGTGGTATTCCATCTCCGGTACGAGATGCCTTAGTAGCATTTAACCATACAACTGTGGATGCCATTGCTACATTCCATTGTGCTGTAGGCTACATACCTACTACATCTAACAATCCAATGATTATTTGTGGCCTTAATGGGGAATGGAGAGGTGAAACACTGCAATGTAGTGAGTTTTTATAAATTTTAGGACACATAAAAATATTTGCATCTATAATAGAACTAGAGTATATTGTAAAACAAATGTTTGTCATGATTAAATTTCTGTGATGCTGCTCTTTAGTGTAGATTCTACCTGCGGCTGTGATACTATACCTACTCCTATTAAAATCTGATTAGTCTGTCAGAGGCTTCTATGAGGTTATTTAAATATATATTTTCAGTTCAGATAAAAAAGTGGTTCTGAGGCCAAAATTTATAACTTTGTTTTTTTCTCTCCCTTCACTGATAATACTAGTACTTTAAAGTTGTGGATAATTATGTGAACATTAAATATAGTATTATATACGTCACATAAACTTTCATTCTCAGCAACATAGTAGTGGCATTAAAAATACATGAAGTGGCTTAAAGTTTAAAACTTCAGGTTTTTGTCATTGTTTGTCTATTGTTGTTGTTGTTTTTTTTGGTTTTGTTTCATTTGGTACTTGAGCAAATTCTTTTCCTTTACACATCTTAAGATTTGACACTAATTGGTGTGCCCATCTTATTCGAAAAGGTACTATAAGTGTGAATTTAGTTGTAAACTAATATGTAGGTAGCAGTAGTCATTTTTGTAGAGTAAGTCTGTAATTATAATCATATTATTTTTATAGTTAGTGGAGTCTCTTTGCGGTCATATTATTTCTTTGCCATTGCATCAATAACCATATCTTTCATCCAAATACATTTGTATTTATATTACTAGCTATATTAACAAAGCTATTGTTTAGAAAATCAAAACTTTCCATAAAAAAAAAAGGTTACTTCACCAGCTATTTATAAATTGTCTCTGGTTGGTATAAATTGCCATGTAGCTGATTTTTACCACAGCTCCTATTCTAGATTTGGTTTGTTCAGGTTCAATTAGCTCCTAACAATGGCAGTGCTGTTGACCTACAGTATAACTTTAACACATTCATCTTTGCATAATAACATTTACTCCTAATAGGTTAAACACATTCCACATTCACCATAGAACAAAATCATAAAATAATTAAGTAACTTTTATCATATAGAGCTGGACTCATATTCTACTATGTCTGCAAGTTAAAGTGAAAGTAACTATATTTTTTTTGAACATCAACACAGGCTATAATATGTTGATGACTGAGTACTTTTTTCTAATCAATTAACGACTTTGAAACAACATTATCTTCATACAACAATATACATAGCTAGCTATCTGATCACCTATGTAAACCATAGCTTATTTATTTACTATAATGTGAAGTCTGCGGCCAACTTCATCTTTGAAAACTATATAAACTGCTACATGTTCATCTTTAGACAAGATTGGAAGTGATGACTCAGTAATTGCTACATTCTTGTGTTTTAGTCAGAATAGCTGATTGCGTTCCTACTGTGGTTGCAGTATATGTGGATGATCTGATTGGGCCAAAGCATTTGAAACAATAAATAATGCTAAGCAAATCTTGGCAGGGAAATTTAAGATGAAGAATTTGTGTCAAATACACTACTGCCTCGGTGTTGCAACTGAGTAGGATGCTGATGGTTGATGCATGGAACAGTGCACACCTTATTATTATGGAAGTAATAGTATGGCAGAGGCTACATTCCAATGGATGATGGAATAGCAAAGAAGTGGATATAGTTACATATCAATCAATAATTGAGAGCCTTCTTTATGCTGCTGTTGCAATGCAACATGGCCAGACAGTGGGAGTAGTAGCAAAGTATTGCTCCAAACCCATCAAGGCTCATCTGACATCTGCACCTTCCTTTATTAGTTGTTTTGTATTTCTTATCTTATGTTCATATGCTGTAAGACTTTCTTGATTTAGGTGTCTGGGGAATCCATGCATGCTGAAAAACAGCATGAATGTCAGTTATCCAAATGAGAGGTGCTCAGATAACAACTGAACACCACATAGAAAATGTATTATAAAACACTATTGAAGGGGCATGGTCAAGCAATTCTTCATGTTTGCATGTGCTACTATAGATTTTGGGTGTTAGGATAACTGAAGAGTTTGGATAACTGACTTCCTACTAGCTAATGTATTATGATTACAGTGGAACCTCTCTACAAAGGGACTCTGAAGAACAACTTGACTCTTAACAACAGCCAGCGTAAATGGAACACAGTGATCTACTACAATAAAAAATAAACTCTGAAAGCAGCCAAACTCTCGCATGGCCTTTGAAGAGAGGTTCCACTGTATACCTAATATAAAAAAAATTGAGGAGTTGAATTCTTGCTTTCTAGATGTGTGAACCAAAGCAGCCACGGAATATTTTGCAATCATTGACAATGTAACAATAATAAAATATTCGGCCAACATAAAACAGAAATACAATATAAAAAGTAACTTAAAATTAAGATTATTATTTGAAAAAAATAGAGTAAAACTAGCAGTAGCTAAATGGATGTAACTACAATCACACAAAAACAGTCTATTGAAACTGATCTAAAAACAAGTTCCATAATGTCTAACGATACCGATCAATGGTAAATTTCAATAGGTTTTGAAAATGCTTTGCTGCTAGCTCCGAGAATGACATAGCTTTACTAGAAGTATAATGGTTGCCTTCTAGGAGTAACTCCTGAAGAGAATTGCTACACACTTGCAAACTTTCAGAGAGAATCTGAAGACTGTCATCGTCAAAATAATTATAAGACAAATTCAACCGCTTGAGCACAGTGCAATGGCGTAAATTTTGAAGAAATATTTTTGCGTCACTGCCTGAAATGCCACACAGTTGAAAATTTAAGGTCTCTAAACTTGAGCAAAATTGGAAGCTTTCAGATATGTACTGAACACCTTCACCACCAACTCTTACTTGCTCCAAAAGTAGAGTTGTGAGATGTGACAGATGTTTCATTCCGTCAGAAATATGCTTCATATCTTGAGGATTTATATCGCATGAAGTCAGGTTGAGAACTTTCAATGAAGTCAAGCTGTGCAAGGAGCTTCCGAATGCTAGGGCTCCTGATGATTCATAAATACATCTCGAAAAATCTATTCTCACAAGTCCTTTACAGTGGCTTAACTTCTTCATCGCCACTTCAGGCAATTTATTTCCTTTTATACAAAGATATTTTATCTTCTTCAAATGAATAAAACCGTTTGAAAGCTCTGCTAAGGAATCTGGTTCTCCATGCACAACTAATTCTTTGAGATTTTCCACACTCTTAAATCCAGATGCTAATGCCTTTGCTCCCTTCACATGCATCCAGTTATCGTGCAAAATCAGTACTTCAAGATTTTTACAAGCTCGAAGATGACCGGCAAGACTTATAAAGCTGATTGCACGAAGAGAGCAGCTTGTAAAATTTAACGAGTGTGCCGTTTTGACAACATTTGCACTTAAAATAGCTTTCAATTTTGGCATGTTAAGTAGGCACTTACTGAAATCCAAAGATTGGCATGATTTGAATGCCTTCAAAAGACGTACTACTAATTCAATGCTATACATTGAACAACCATAATATTGGAACTTGAAGCCTTTCAATTTGAAATCCAATATAGGCTTCTTTGAACCTTTTTCAAAAGCTTTCACACTTTCAATACTCAGTTCAGTGTAGTATAGTTCCAAAGTAATGGACCCAACAGGTGCATTTCTCACAATGTAAGCCAATGCAAAGGAATCCCATGATGTCATGACATGACCAAAGTATAAGATATTGCTTGCTTTCACCAGCTGTTTACAAAGGGCAGGTCTTTGAGTTTCAAAAATGCAACGACAATGAAATGAATATTTATTCTTTGTGCATTGAATGATACGATCCACCTTACATGACAATGTCACTGGGCATAAGCCACAGAAAAATACCCATAAGAGCTCTTTTGAATTATTCCGGTTGCAACTTTTTTCAAGAATTGTAAATTGGACCTCATTTCGAAGTTTGGAGATATGCACAGCAGCCAAGAACTGCTGCACATTAATATGAAGAAAGTAGGCATTACTGTCATAGAGATAAAATAATCCCATTATATGCTCATTATTGCCAATAATTCTTTTTACTTCTTCCAAAGTACAATGTTCATGGCGTGGCAACAATTTTTGATATGCTAATCGACAGAGCTTTCCAAGTAAAAGTTTTTGCTTCGGCATAAGACTCCTCATTGAAAAATCGAGCCGTTGACCTCGCCTTCCACCGGTAGTATTCTTTACACAGCTAACTACAAAAGACTCATAAATTTGAGTAACAGTATTAGGCATTTTGGTTCCAAGAATATTGAAAACATAACAAATTATTTTCAAAACACTTGGAACATAAGCTAAAAACAAAATGTTTGGATTTCTACTCATATACCTGCAGAGTTGATTTGCTTTAGCTCTTGAACTGAATGGGTACCCTTGAATGTATTCATAATATTTGACTCAGAAAGACCTAATATTTCAATTTGTTGGACATTATCTTGCTGAAGATTCCACCGTGATGCAGTCGAAGGTTGACAAGTAGCTATTACTGCAGATTTCAAAAGAATATCTCCAGCTAATAATTTGTAGATAAAAGTGTCTTTCTTTTTGGTTGGATTATACTTTTCCAGGCCGGTAATAATAAAGCAAACCCCTTCTCCATCAAGGTTATGAATGAGGGTTTCATATTCATCAACGTTATCCCCCTCTAGAAAAAGGCTTAAAATGCCAGCAAGACTTATTTTCTTATCTTTTGGGGAAAAATGCAAATCGATCAAGAACACACACCTGATATTTTCAAAGATAACATTACTATGAGCCCAGTCATAAATTAACGTATATGACAAGGTTGTCTTTCCAATTCCAGGACGACCCATTATAGCTACTTTAGCTCCAGGCACCAATCCCTTAAATATGTCACCATACCCAATGAGGCTTTTCTCTTTTGAGACATCATCTGACCCTCGCATAGAGTGACAAGAAAATGCAGTCTTGTTAGACCAAGATTTAGGTGTGTTTTGTATTAGGGCATAGCTTGTATTAGCAAGATTAACGCAACCATTTAAAAGTGATGGTACCGGTTTTCCCTTAGAAAACAAAGCATGCTTTGAAAGTATAACTGGCTTCAGTTGATCCAGTTTGGACTCAACTGAAAGAATAAATTCATCAGTGAATATTGTATGACGTGTGCCATCCCTGCACCAGTTAGTGACAGAGCACCTGAATGAACACGAGTTCATTTCAAAGTTAACTGGGTGTATCTTTAATTGAGATTGCCTGACCTGGGAATAGGGAGGTTCTTCTGTCAAAGTCTCCCAATCATTCATCCATTCAAATTCCAGGTTAAGGTGGTCCTGTTCTCTATTGGATCGGATTAACACTTCCAAAGTCACGGTACTTCCAACTTCACATTTGGTGACAGAAGGGGACAAGTTGAGAGCTTCCAGTGCGAATTCCCCAGTAGAGTACTTGTACTTCTTGGGCGATGTAGTGTCCGGTTCTTCAAAATCCCCCCTTCGTCTTTTGACACTCGAACGAACTCCGCCACTTGAACTCATTGTTACCAAACGCCAACTTATAATTATGATTCTAGCCTAGCCACAATACTTATTGATTCAGCTCGTCAATCCGGCGATCATTACCACCTACTACTCTTTTCTGGCTCGACTAAAGTTTGTGTGTCTTTGAATTCGCTGAATAAAGGCAGACCACAGTGGGTTTCACTTCCAAGGAAGTGTCCTCAACTATTAAGTAAGTAACTGCATTTATCTATGAAGCTGCATCAGTTACATAAATAGCTAGTAAATCTTTCATTAGTCAGCATAAAGGCAATTAAACTCTTCCAGGCTTATTTTTACGTTTAGTATGTGAAAGAGAAACACAGGTGAAAAGGTAGCTCCAGAATTTTCTGGCATTCATGTTAGTTTGGCCTTGCAGTATGTTCAAAGCTAATTTTTTCATTCTGAACTCCACTGCTAATTCATTACCCCATGTATATAGTAAGCTCTGTGGAGCAGCTTTTGAATATCAATAGTTTTGTCTCTCAAGGGTGCTCTAATCTTCTGACAGAAGAATGATAGATAACTCACTACATGGCACTAATGAAGCTTATTGTAATTATAGAAGGACTGACACTTTCCTGGTCTAGAGTATGATGTGTGTATGATTCTCAATGCAAGTCGTAATCTCAAACAGGTGTTCAGTCTTTATATATAAATATTTTGTTGTGGTTTGTGTTATTTAGCAACTAAACTAGAGTTATATTGTGGTTTAAAACAAATATTCTAAACGTGCACTTTATAAACAATGTGGAGAAGGTAATTTATTTGTTGTACACATTAGATAAATTTTGGAAACTTCAAAGTGGTTCAACTCATCAGCTACTGCAGTGTATTATTATCATACTAAGACATAATGGTGTCCCAGGTTGTTGTTTTTTCTTTTTCTTTTTTTCCCCCTTAAATCTCAACTGCTTCTGTGTTTTCGAACTCCATAGCTTCTTCCATGGTTAAATTTTCAATGCTAAACTTGACTAATTCCTGCTGTTCATGAATGTTGCTAAGATTTGAAAATATTACTTGGTTTGGGACTACCCCTCCTCATGTCAATGACAATAGTATGACTTTTGAATGACATCATCTTGCAGACTCCTCGTACTTTTAATTTAGGATTACATACTTTTGTGTCAATGGTCTTTTATTTCTAATTATTTTCATTGTGATTTTCCCAGCCTGGATGGCATAAGTTATATATTCTTAGTTTTGTATCATTTGTTCAGTTCTTACTTTGTCCAGTCGTGTGTACATTACTGTTACTCTTGCTTGTTCTTAATTTATTACTAGTGGTGCGCTCGAATAGCGCAAATGCATGGCGAGCGAGCAGACTCTTTTTACAGAAAAATAGGACAAAAATTCGTCAGCTCTTCTAGCTCTATCTCGTTGTCTTCTTTTTGCTAGCCTTATATTCTTCTCCTCTTCACTTTCATTCTTTCTTCTATCCCTGTCTTTTTGATTTCTTCTGTCTAATCTTGCCCTTTCGTTTCCTGCACTGATTAATTCAATAGAACGTTTTCTATTGTTGTCTAAAATTTCTTTTTCCATTTTTAACAAATCAAACACAGACACCTAGTAAATATATAAGTATAGGTAAAGATGATTTGTGAAGGAAATCGCTAAATAATAGCAATGATTAGGCATGAAAAGTTAACTTTAAAGAAAACTTCGAAAGCAGTGGCAAAGAAGCGCAGCTTGACAAAGACTTCACAATTGTTTCAAGAAGAGAGTAGCTATAAACTTTTTGGTTGAAACAAAGTTGCGTAAGGCAGTGCAGCAAGATTCTGATCCGCACTCGTTAATTGAAAAATACTGGAACTGTGAACGCTTTACCTAACTTACGTAATTAGAAGCGCGGGCGAAAATTTTTGACGTACACATACATACCTATATAATATATCAGAAATCTCAATTGAAAAACTTATTGAGGCAATACGGTGGCTAGCTACTAAGTAGAACTCAGGTGGCAGCGTTACCTGGGGTGGAGAGTTAATAATACAGCTTTGTTTCCGAGCTCACTACAACTTTGGAGGAGTGCACAGTCGTGAGGGAGAAAGGATCAGATCCTTACACAGACACTTGGGGAAGGTAACTTTTTTTACTTATGAATGAGATTACTGACTAGCTTTGTAGACATCTTAACCTCCTAATAATGCAAGAATTACAACTTGGATTGTGGCTTAGAAGAAATGAAGGCCAGTAACAGCTCAGCACCCTTTAACTGGGCCAACTAACAGAGCTTACCTACAACCACATTCTTTCTCTGTGTTGCCAGGGTAACATCTGCCAAACCTTAACCATTCCTGAGCTACCACCATATCATTCGTTTCAGACGTCAATGGCCACTCTCTCACACACATTAAAAAAATTGTTAAATTTGGCTATCCCATATTTTATATTAGGGGGTGGTTGGAAATGTTAAATGGAGATGAGGCTTTACATTAGATGTATATAAAATTCAATTCCCATTTCTTTTACAGGTAACTTATTTCTATGGCTTTATCATCTGATGGTCGACCTCCTGAGTTGAGGGAAAATGAAGTATCTTCTTTAGTGTGTAGACATTTCCAAATCAAAACAGTTTATGAAGACACTGTTAAGGCACTTCCTGGATATGATGATAGGAATTACTTTTTCAAGGGCATGACATCATCAGGAAAAATTGAGCCTTTCATACTGAAGGTGTTCAATTGCATTCATAGCTCTGTTTCTGAAATAGAAGGATATCATCAGATTATTAGAAAATTACAATCTTCGGGTATTATTCTTCAAGTACCTGTAAGAAGCAAGAAAGGATCAGATATCATTGTTCTCAGTAAGAATGAACTTAATAAAGTACATGGAGTTCCTACTGGCCACAATGGAGATTCACATAGTCCCAATATTCAAGAAGACAATTCTGTAATTGAAGCATCTTATGTAGTTTCTATTTTATCTTTTATTCCTGGAGAACTATTTGATGAAATAGACAAAAGCCATTTGGTACCATCAATTCTTCAAGATATTGGCAGAAATGCAGCTACAATGGACATGGTATTAAAGGTATGCAAGTATGCATCATCATAATATTATAAATATATACTTAGCTGTGTCTGTATGAATAAAATATGTGTTCTCAGGATATTCGAAATGAGGCATTAGAAGCAAGAAAGAACATATCCTGGAATCTATTCTACTTTATGGAGATGAGAAAAAGGGTTCAGTATATATCTGACCCAGCCAAAGCCGAGAAAGCTACATGTGTGTTGGACATGTTTAAACAACATGTGGCACCACTGGTACCATCCTTTCAACAGTCCATTATTCAAGGAGATATCAATGGACTAAATATCGTCATGGAAAAGCGAGCTTCAGATGGTATGTATCAGTACAAGTCCTTCATTGATTTTAGTGATGCACACAAGACCTGCACAGTGTTTGAGCTTGCTTTGTGCCTGGCATATTTCATGGCCGAAAACTTGGCTCCGCTGACATGTGAGAATTGTGTGGAATTTGTCAGGCCTGTTATTGATGGGTATGTAAGTGTTGTCCCATTGACTAAAGAAGAGTCAGGTTCTCTCTTTTACTTGGTTCTTGCTCGTTGTATTCAATCAGCAGTGAATGGAGAGATCAGTTTTGCTGCAGAGCCGTGGAACTCCTATTTACTTACCTCGCCTAAGAAATTTTGGGTTTTGACGGAAGTGCTACTAGAAATGAAGAAAGATACTGTAGACAGAGTGTGGTTTGGTTAAGTGCCTACTACTGGTTAGACTACATTCTATAGACTTGTGATTGATGATTTTTTTTTTAATTGTAATATAAAATTTTCAGCCTGTCTGAATTATGTCAACCTTACTTTTGCAAGGCTGCATGAAGTTCCATTGAGTAACTAGCAGTAATCATATTCAGCGTTCACAAACTCTGGAAGAGTGAGCATTATAATACATAATTATACATATTATATATTAATATATATAATTGCCATGCAATGTTAACTAATCAGCTGCTTTTATATTGCTTGGTGTAATTGAATACTAGGGTGATAGATTGCCCACCAGTTCTTTGGTCTAAAGCATTTGATGAATACCTGGCTAACTTGATTATCTGGTTGTTTTAGTATGTTATGTCCCTATGCAACAGCATTGTTCTTCCTTTCCTTTGTCCAAATAGTTGAGCCGTGAAAAATAAGGAAAGTCTGGTTTTAGCATATCCAGTGAACAAGTGCATGTGAAAGAAAAGTATTGTGTGTTACAGCTACGCTTGGCTAAAGAATATCACAAAAAATATAAAGTGAACATTTATCTAACAAATTATGTTATACCATTACACAACTTTTGAGGCTTCCTCCCAGTAATTCTTTTGTTTTTGTTGGGTTTATTTTTGTTTTGTTTTTGTTGTTGTTGTTGTTGTTTTCAAACAATTGTGGCAAGTGGTTACTATGGCATTGAAACCTTTTATCATGTAATTTTAAAACTCAGCTGTTCTTTTAGTAGTTGGAGTGTTTTTGTCAGAAACTACTGGCCATTTAGATAGTCAGGATGGCTTATTCTAAAAAATAGATGCTGCAGAAGTTACTACTACTCTGGAAAATCGAGGTAAAAAAGTAATTCCATGTTTAGGCACTGGTCGATGGCTACATGCTTGTAGCTACAAATGGACTGAATGATCCTTTGTGAATAAGAGCTAGAATGTTAACTTTAAGCAAACTAAGTAATTGTAATCTTTTATTATTTTTGCATACAGACTTGTAATGGCAACAATCAACTTTTATCAGATTTATGGTTAAATTTCAATGTTTTAACTATCCTGTTGACTGATCTATTTGTGCACAATGTCTTACTCGCTATCTGTGCTAAAGTCATCACTAGTATAAATATTATAATTGTATAACTATTAACTGTATGCAAATCAATGAAGTCCAAACAAACTAGCAACAGATTTTATCAGAAACAACTTTATTAAAAATATATCATTATTACACAATACACAAATACTATAAAAACTAATAAATTTGACTTGTGTTTTGCTGATTTACCTAAAAAAAATAAATTAAATTAAAAAATGCAAGCATGATTTAAATAATAGATAGGACAACCACAGCAAGGGATCTACCGCCCACAGAACCTCAAGGGTTGTGAGCTGAACCATCCCGAGCATAGTGAGAGTGATACTAACGGCCCAAGGGGTTCGACGGGCAGTGGTTCCTGAGATTTTGTTATCTATCTGTTTTAGAACATAGCAACTATAACATTAGTTACCTTATAATTTTTTTCCTCCTTTGTTCTATGTTAACACTCAATGAATCCATCTAATCTTCCACATATCTGACAGGGAAACTGAGCAAACAACATTCTTGCACCATTGATATAATAACATTCCTTTTATCAATGCTTGCACTACTCGTAAACCGAAAACCAATAAAAGACTAGAAGGGAGGATACTACCAGAAGGGAGGATACTATCAGTAGTATCATTCCTTCTGGCATTTAGTATCCCCGTGCACTCACTTGAACCACAATGTGCTGGATAGAATGCCTACTTCACAATACCAAAAAGGGGTCAGTTATGTTCTAAATAATAGTTAGGCGCTGTCTCAGAATGAACTACCGTTATTGTTTTTTTTTGTCCGGAAGGCCCTAGGCTGTAGCATCCTGAGCAAAGTGAGGGCGCTACTAGGGACCCTAAAATGGTAGTTCATGACAGCTGTGCAACACCTAACTAATTTAGAACGTAGCGACTACTCCGAACAACGCAATCAGAGGGACACTAAGCACAATCTGAGAGACAGTAAGTTAATAGTGTTCCCCTCTGAAGGACCTAAGCTGTTTAAAGTTACTCTGCCACAATGAAAAAACTACATCAGCTATGTTCTAATTGTTTTTAGTATTCAGTTAATTTTTCCATCATAATAAAAAGCAAAAAATATATGAGACTTATTATTAATACATCCAGTTCAATAATGAGGTTGATATTAAGTCATTAATAACTTCAGTGGTCATTAATATTAATAGTAGAAAATTTTTAACATGTGTTTGATTAAGTGAAAAAGTTACACCCTTTATTACTACATGGATAAATTAATTGCCGATTTAGCCATTACTTTCTAATATTAATACACTTGCTATAGGATCTCTATTCTCAATGAAGAATGGAAATTGTCCCTGTGGGCAAGAAACTGCTTACTACAAATTGGCATTGTACCACTCCAAGTGCCATTAGCTTGACAGCTTCTCGTGTATTTCAGTTCAGCTGTTGTAGTCATCATACAGAAATATGTGGCTTCAGAGCCAAATGTTGTGCCAGTAATGTTAACTGTACCATTGGGTGGTGCTTCCAGATTACCACAATCTTGAACTATAAAAGGAACATTTTACGATAATAGTGAACATAGTATTATTTATAACTAGGTGTAGTGTCATGTATTACAAGATTATTTAGTAGCTACCTGAATACAACGTGATACAAAATGAGAGCTAACCTTAACGTTGAAAAATAAATCAATGAAGTTAACGAAATATACATATGTGTGTGTATATATACTTCTATACTATACATAATATATTATGTCATTGTCTTAATTTTGTCTAGTGTAGCCTGACCCTTTACCTAACCACGAGTAGAATAGGTCTGCTGGGGAATCATTCCACATCCTGTCTATTATTGCCTTAACCAAAAATCACAATCAATAATTTTTTTAAATGTAAGACTTGATATTGATGAATAAAAAAAAAAGAGTAATAAAAATAAATGAGCTTTATTTTGAGGAATAGCTAATTAACGAGATATCTTCAACTAATTTAGCAAAGTTTCAATAGACAATTTATTGTATCGGTAATTGTATTGTTACAAGCAGTCCCAATTTTCTTTTTAGTGAAACCTGCTATATGGTGAACCCTCTATCTGATGGAAGTACTCCATACCTTATGATGTTGGAATGATAGCACTAGCTATAGTCTATCCAAGTTGAGTTGGCCAGAAAATACTTGAATAACTTTTGAATGGAAGCAGCTACGCATCCGGGGTGTGCACCATTAGAAAGCTCGCACTGTAACGGTTAACAATAGCTACTTTTACTTAGCCTAAAAGGGTGAGCAGAGATATTCACTTTCTTTAATAATGCTTTCCTTGTTCTACAAGCTGAAGTGTTTGTGATGTTGTTTTTAGTTGTTTGTGTTTTCCTCTTCAAAACAATATTATAGAAGTGAAAGTTCATTAATACAACTGTAAACTTCTTTGCAAGTAGAAATCATTCATCGTGCAGCAATAAGAACTATTATCACTTCCATATGTTTTACCATTTAATCCATGACCAGTTTACCTGCTGTATTAATGGATATAGTATTGAAGCGTAAAAAGAATTAAACAATTTAATCGCTCAATATTATAATGTACTATAATCAGCTTACCTTGCATACATACTCTGGTAAAGTTTACTAACTACTGTCATCTATATAATTTCTAATTACAAAATTTATTTTTTTATCTTTGTATTCACAATGAACACTTTGTAAATAGAACTAGCACATAAAGGATGACAAAGTCCAATAGTTAATAAGGTGTGTATTAGAAATTGTACTGTCACTTAGAACACTCCCATATAACTATATTCATTTAACAAACCTTTACAAGTAGGAATTTCTAAGGACCAAATTCCATTGTTCAAGCATGTCCTTGAATAATTGCCCACTAGGTAGTACCCCAAGTTGCACTGGTACATAGCTGAGGTTCCCTCTGAAATGAACGTCTCACCTCCTTGTAGTGTCAAATTCATGAACTCCACAATTCCATTTTGTAATTCGTGTGAGCTACACTCTGGGACTGAAAAAAATGTTGTGTGTTATTTTAGCTAATGTGAATGGTGTAGACCATGTAAAAGCATACATTATAATAAATTAACATAATAATCTTTTTTTTTTTTGAACTTATCGTAATATTGATGAAGTTTAACTTTAACAAGACGTTTGGGCTTCGAATATTATCAATAAGTTATGAATAAAATAATACATACAAGAAAAACAATAACTTACTACATGCAGGAACAGATTCACTCCAACCATTACTGCTACAAGTTCGTTGCATTGAGCTTCTTGGAATGAGGCGATAATTAGGCATACACCCATACTTAGCTGTACCTCCAATGAAGTAATGGCTTACAGCAATTGATCCATTTTGTGGCACTTCAATTAGCCGAACACAATCATTAACTTCAAATAAAAATATAACAATAATTGAATGAACTGGCTTCATCTGCTGTGTATTTCAAATGACTTAATTTAAACCTAATTGCCTCCATAATAATTGAGTGGCCTGTAAGGTTTATATACAGTTGGTTGGAATATTAAAGCTGGAGGAGGGGACTTTGTTTAAATCTTCCTATTGTCTAATCATGAAACAAACTCTCATTCAACACTACTATTATGACTATTGGAGATGCTAAACTGTACGTACGTCAGACAAAAGTAGTACAGCTCTTTGCCATCTTCATTTTAAACAGGTGCGTAGCTATTTTAAGTAATCTTGCAAGCTAGATACTTTACCTACCTAAACATTTAGGGTGCTAAGAATAACTCAAAATATTTATACTCCATTATTTGTTTTATTCATTAAATCTGTTATGCTACCTACCTTTTTAAACAAAAAGCTATCTTTCTAAATAAAAAAAGCTGCTTTATAGGGTGTAACTGAATAAAGCAAAAGTGTTCCTGTGCTTGTTTGCTTACATGCTCTAATTTCAACAAACCAAGTCCAATTAAGTATAATCCAATTTTTTTAAATGAATTGGTGATACTTTTTGCCTTAAATCTGTTTTGACTATTGTGGGGGGAGGGGGGGGGGGGGGGGGGGGGGGGGAGTTCAGTGGGTGTGTTTTTTTTTTTCATTCTGATAATCAAATTCAATTTCAAATCAGTAATTACTTGTAAAACTCAAAATGTCAGCAAGCCAATTGAATTCAATGCTTGCTAGTGGCACACTTCTATAATTTAATTGCCAAAAGTTTACTGATCTGGTTTAAAAAAAAGTGCACCAGTGCAATCCTGTACACACACACACACACTCACGCATGCACATACACTGCACACATGTGCACACTGCAGGGTAATAGATATAATAGGAACATCCTTATTCGTACTAATATAGAAACCACCAAACTCTGTCATTTGTATACTTCCTATTGACGGAGGTCACTTTCACTTGAGGAAGTGCACTAAATGAACTTACACTAACATGCATACTGGCAGGTGCACAGGTCAACAAAATTTCATTTACACTTGTAAAAAAAAAAGAGAATTGCTCTGTCAGGAAATTGAATTGAGCACTAGTGATGAAAGAAACGCAAAGAGTAGATTTGGAAATCAGGCATCATATCCTGTACGTATTGTTACAGAATAGTGTGCACAAAACCAAAGCCACTTGCTTGAACATTATAGCATAACTATTATGCCCATATTCATTTGCTCATTTTCCAAACATTATTGGCTTACAGTCGCCATCAACTAAGCTAATTTTGACGTAATTCAGTCCATTCGCAAAAATGTCTCCATTTTGAGGAGTGAAAATAGCATAAAATATTTCAGTTTCCTCCCTTATATCATCTCCAATTATAGTAACATTCACACAAGACTCTGGAGAGGGAGGAGCTCCAACAACAGTACTGGATGCAATGGTAATGTACGAAACTTCATCAACGTAATCTACTTTAGCTGTGTATGATAGACAAGATAATAATAATACAATAATCCATAAAATTTAACATACCTTTTGCTGTCTCAGCCCTCAATGTAACTTCAACAGTGACATTTCTAGCCAGACCTGCTTTAATGTTCACCGGCTCTATGCATATCCTTTCAATGTAAGTGAACCCATAATCTCCGTCTCCCACCATTCGATCTGTGGAGCCCGCAATGCGTATGGTAGCAACTGCAAGAGTCATGCCATCATTATCCTATTATTAGTCTTAAATTGTAGTAGAACCTCTGTGCTTGTGAGTACATGAGTTTGTGTATTCACATGCATTGCACATGTGCTTGTGGCTTAAAAAAAGGAGGGAAAGGGGAAAAAATCCTTTGAGCCAGATTCTAACCAGCGACATGTTGATATCCATAGGACATTTTGTCCCACTATAGTCAACCTCTACAAACTGAGCTATTGAAGGACCACATGTGCAGTAGCCACAAATATAGTTCTTATAGGACTAAAAATTGACCACAGCATTATATCAAGTGGGCACATGTTTTTAGGAAGTACAAAAAAATAAAGTGTTAGTGCACATGCAACAGCTCATATTGATTAGCAACCATAACAGTCTATCCTGTAGTAGTAGTTGGCTAGTAAGCGGAGCTAGCAAGACACTCTCAGGGGTAACACAATAGAAAATCGGGGATATTTGTTTATATGTGTGGACGTACGTATGTCATTTTGTACTCTGACCCTCGCGTATTTTTGTGTTAGCTCAGTGTTCGACCCAGTCCCAAAATTCACTAAACAGATACTTCTGTATCACCCTAGAAATTGAATTGTTGACCGCTTTGAATTCTTATGTGGGTGCAGTTAAAACTCAAAAACTTACTGGAGTTCCAATTCTATTCGAGGTAGTGGCAGTGGTAAGTTAATATGCTATTTGTCATAGTTATAAGCCCTACGTAACAGTATTTACTTGAAAACTTATTGACCACTAGACTACTCACGAAGGTAATTCCTATGTATAGGTATGTTCAGTTGTGTGAAAAGTATTGTGTGTTACAACTACTATACTTAGCTAAAGTCACAAAGAAAACGTTTGTCTTTTGTTGCTTTATTATTATTTTTTTCAGTTCAAAACAGTTGCAGGGAGTGATTACTATGGCAATGATTCCGTATACGTAATTTAAAAACTTGACTTTTTTTAGTAGCTTGAGTGTTAGAAGTTAAAATCAACCGTTTAACAATAGTGTAGTTTTAGGCTCACTCGCCATTTGTGCTCAAGCACATCATTAGTAGTAGTAGTAGTAGTAGTAGTAGTAGTAGTAGTTGATCTTGCCATCGATCATCATAATTTAGTTATGAAACAGGTATGTGAATTGGATAGGGGAATGGCTAGAAGTTTACGTTGTGCAATGTGTGAATTTGAGCAAGGTAAAATTATTGAAATGAATGATTTTTTTAGCTTGAGTAATAAACTTTGTTTTACAGTTATTATGATTCATATTTCCATGAGATTACCTTTAAGATAATATATTCGATAATCCAATTTTTTCACTAATCCAAACAACACCCTTCGTTCCCTTAGTGTTCGGATGTAACTAGTGTTAATCCTTACACTGCTGTAACTATGGTATGGCAGTTTGAAATAACTACTCAGGAAAATTGTTGCTTATTCTCGTCTGTGTTAATTGACTCAAACGGCTATAGCCTCAAAAAATTAGCTATGTAGTTACTAAGTAATGTTTGAACTCCTTGTGGTGGTATCTCTAAGGCTACAGCACTAGCATTAGTAGCTTACGGAGTCCGATATTTGGCTTACTTCAGAATGGCGACCTGGTGTTCAATTGTTGAATTAGTATACCTTACCGGGATGAACAGCAGCCTCAGCAATTGCTCTGTGAAGGAATCCAGGCGTTTGACTACAGCTTTAGAAGACAAAGCAGTTGTGAAGATTTGCATGAGGATGAAGTAGTTATACTGGATTCAGAATTAGCTACAGGCAGTCTAGTATAAGATATGGAAAGTTGTTTATCTATTACAGGTTTTCGTTTGTTTATATACATTTTTAAGACTAATTTTTTTTTTAATTTTAATTTCCCCGACAATGTATCAGTTTCTCATGGGCAAGTTTTTTAAGTACTGGTCACATTAGAACATTCAAAATAAATGCATTTAAAGTTTTATGTTCCTTTATGAAAGAAGGGCCCAATACATGATATAAATGTACACTATGTACAATACACAAGTTAAGACTCGGGGTATATTTGTACCATGGTACATTCAAACTGTCCAATCAGATTGCTTAATTTGCGTTGAACATATTTTATACCCCACCTCCTAGGAGGTGAATAAGTGAACTGTCCAATCAAAAATTAGTTTTATTTGTTTTGTGATAGCCTAGAGCCATAGTATTAGCCGGCTGTATCATTCCTTTTGGTTAATACTGGATTTACACTATCCTCGGGCATTCGGCCCTTGGCTGTGTAAACCCCATATTAACCTCCACATCTATAACCTATATAGTATGTATATATATATATATATAATACATATGGCAAATTACATACATGTATTTGCATACCATCATCATCTTCAAAAATAATTTCATTGTAGTTTTGCAGATACAATGTGGGAATGCCAAATCTCTCCATTAAAAACACTTTGAACACACTTGTATCCTCAATGATGTTATCGTCTACTAGAGTCAAATTTATGCAACTATAGTTCTTACTCTGGCTTATGAGAAATACTTCAGCATTGGGCACAAAAAAGTTCGGGTCTAACAGAAAGAAGAAAAAAAAAACGAACATTAACATTGGGCACCACAAGATACACGAGTGAAATGAGGACTTTTAATAAATTAATCAGTTATCCCAAAATAATTACACTTGCATTTAATTTAACAATGTTAAATTTACATGCTGTGGACTCCAAATTTTGATCTATAATTATAATAACTCCTTGATCGAGTATCCCGATTACTAATCCTATACACATCTCTACCTGTCCAGTCCCTTCATTGGTTCTTAATGGAGAGAATACATGACCAATCCAAGGTACTAAATAAAATTTATAAAATGTTTGAATAATTTCAAATCTGTAATATTTTTCAGTGATGATGCTAAATAACTAGCTGGTGGTAATCATATTGCTTTCTATAGCTATGTGGGTTTGTAGATATATAGTATATACAACTAATAAGTTAAGCTAGGGTGAGAGGAAAGAGAGGACTCTATTCAGTTTGGGTTACTAAATCCTCGGGTATTTGAAATCTTTCAAACAAGATAGGAATAACTAATAGAAAAAAGCCATGTAGCGAGACGTCCATGTGATAGCTATTCTATGTAGAGTTGTATCTTCACTCTCAACAAATCTGCATGCTCCGCTCACACTGCTGGGAAATAAAACTTGATAGAGTGGGCCTCAGGTATTCTCTTTGAAGTTGGAACTATAGGCAAGTTCCAAGCTAGCAGGATTGTCAAGCTTGAAAACCTTTAGACGTGGGTTGTTAAGTGCTCCCGCTTATAACTTCAAAAGGTAAGGATATGGGTAATTTGGCGCACTTATTAACAGCGAGTGGTAACCTAGACACTGGAGCCCAGTGCCAATCAGCAGTAGTACTTAACAAAAAGTGCTAAAAGTTGGGAAGGAAAAGGGCGCTAAAAAAAAAAACAGCACTTAACAAACAGGGGCGGGGTGCTTAGCAACCCACGTCTGGTATGTACATTGTCATAAAATTAGTCTGTAAAATCTTTCTATAAATGTCATTTAGTGTGCAGGAAACAGAAATATGATGCCTGTCTCTATAACATCTATTTGGTCTATGATTAAGTGCAATCTTTCTAAGAAATTGCATAGAAACATAGCTTTACCGTTACAAGCTGGATAAGATACTACTAATGTTGTTTTGGTTGAACATTTACATTTTAGTTTTAGTTATAGTTTTTTTGACAAAAAATATATCGGGATTAATTTTAGTTTTAGTTTTTCAATGACTAGCTACAATTCTAGTTTTAGTTTTTCAAATTTACTAACTTCCATATTAGTTTTAGTTTTGGTTTTTTTGCTAAGGGAGGGGGCTGGCCTGGGCTAGGTAGCTGAGCAACTGCAGACTGCTGTCCAACATTTTGCCTTAGCCAAACAATATACTTGGGTGCTACGAAGAAACGATTGGGTAAAGGGTTTCGTTTCCTGGGACTACCACTGGCCATTCGCCTTCTTTCAGCGATGTCATTAAAAATGATTAGCTATATTTTTAGTTTTGATTAAATAATATTATCATCCTATGTGAAATTTAGTTCCGGTTAGCTTACTAAAATGTTTTAGGTGTCACTAGATACTACACATTTCTTCTATCCTGGTTCAAACAAAGATCCAATAGAAACAAAAATAATAAGCAGAAACTTTTTTCATTATGTTGATTATTTAGGACACAATAATATGCTTTCATCGAACTCAGAAAATGTACACTAAACAAACAAACGAAAATATAGTGATCACTATGGTGTATGACTAACCATCAGAATCTCGTATTTCTATATTTAGAAGTTGGAAGTTCGCTGAGATGCCAGTAGAGCTACTGCGTATAGTGACCTGTACCGAAAATCGTCTCACTTGTCTGCCAGTTACTAAACCATTCCTCAAAATGGTGATGTTCGTGCAAGCCCTGGGAGACCACGATGCCACAAACAGATCTTCATTTATCGGAATGTAATCAACATTCACTAAAATAATACATGTTAAAATTTATTTGAGAGCAATGTGTTGAAGAAATAATATCACAAAAGTAGGGATATGAATGACGCTGAGTCATCCACCAAGACTTTAAAAATAAACAAAAAAAATCTCTACTTCCTTCTCCCAATCAGTCTGAGCCTCGATGATTTGCTTTTCTTGTTCAACCTATTTTGTTATTTTCAAAGAAATAAGATAAATTTATGCACTGTACCATTAGCTACTGACAGTTCCAAGTAATCTATTAAAGAGATTGCTACTAAGCAAATTAACAGAATTAGGAAGATCTTAAACTATAAAGTTGCTACATAGCAGAGATTTCCCAAAGCTGGATTGCCTATTTTCCTTAATTTGCTTACAGAATTATTTCATTCTTTTGGCTACCCATTTTGGTCAAATTTTGCTAATCAAATTTGGTTAAAGCATATCTCTAACTGTACATATGTAGGTATATATTAATACAATACATTTACTTACTTATAGCATTCCCAGTTGTGACTGTTCTGACCGTCACAACTGCAGAGTCTGTGGTGGCATTAAATCTCGTCAACAGTACACATACTTCAACACTACCATCACTTTCCTTGACTGCTCTGGTTTGCTGGAATCCCTCCAGCTCTACCACACCTAATTAAAGTTTAGAATAACTATGTGTAGCTACAATGTGTGATATTACAAAAAATGTAATTAATATGACTTACACTATTATAAAGGTTCGTTTCACTATAAACATAACCTGTGAATTGTATTATTTTTTAATAGTAGCTACACTTTTGGAGTTCTTGAAAATACAGTAGGAAAAGTATTGGTAGAAAAGGAATGTTGGATAGGAACAACACATAGACAAGGCAAACTCACCTCCTTGGCATTTGCATGTTTTAAGGTGGTACAATTCTAAAAGAGCTACAAGTAAAATTTCTGAAACCATTATTGTAAAAGCGGGGGGATTCTCTAATTATAGCGGCCAAGCGTTCAGCAAGAATTCGCAGCGCAAAGCCAAAAATTCAGAAAATACCGTACGACGACCATTTACCGTAAAAGAGGTTCTGAAGTTGGTAAGTATCGCTAGTTTCTGTACCATATCACTCACGTGATCTAAAGAATTGTTTTTCTGCGTCTGCATTGCAGTGTGATATAGAATAGATTCTGTTTGTTGACTGGTTGTCGAGATGATTTCCCGTTGGACGCGTTTACTGGCCGGGAGAAGTCCGCTAGCGTTTAGACCGAGGCTGGAATCTACTGAAGCGTCTGCTCCAGTTCAAGCAAGAGGGGTAAGAACATTAATTGTTGTCGTTCTTAAGTTTGCAATAAAGTTAAATGTTGCACTCGTAAAGATTCCCCACCCTTAGAACAATTATTGAACTCCTTTGTCAACTATTGATTTGAAACTAGGTGTATTTTTAAATGCATATTTTAGCTGCTTTGTTAGGAAAGGGTTTCAGTGATGTGGTTTTGACCTACACCAGAAAACAAATGGAAGGATTTGGTGACTATGTATGTGTGTGTTTTCTCCAGCTCTCTGTTGGAAGCCTGCTTCTACTGCTCAGCTAAGTAGAGCAGGTTAACCCTTTCTATGCTGATTTTCTTGAACACTTCGGGCGCCTTTTAGAGTTTGAATCTGAATATTGAGTTTCTACCACAAAGCAACTACAAACAACCATAAAAGAACCTGCCAGGCGTCCAAAGTAAGTAGCTATAGCCTTATAACCAAGCATAAAGAGCTTCTAGACCCTGAAAGAGAGCAGGAGCCTGTCCATCCCCGTGAGTCTGTGAATTTGAAGTATCAGGACGAAAACTGGAATTTTTGTGTAGTGTGGTAACGAAACAATGACAATAACACCATACTTGTAAGCGGAGAGGAGAACGCTAACCATTGGTGGCCTCACTTTACCGACTCAAACACTGCTTGTAAGAGTCAGGTTGTTGGTAGCAGGTTTCAATCCTGAATACCTCAAGCACAATTTCACTAAACCATTACTGTACGCTTGATGAACACGAAGTGAGTACCGTCCAGAGGCAAGTTGGCCGGTCATGTTCTGCCACACCCACTGGTCCCATGAATCAGTTGCGTGCTGGAGATTATTTACTGACTCAGAGGGAGGGGATGTCGTGAAATTATTGTCGCAGGAATTAAGTTTACTCTTTTATAGCCGAGATAACTAATTTCATATGTAAATTAGCTTGAGTTGCTTTTATTGTGTGTGTGTGTGTGTGTTGTGTGTGTAGTCCTTCATGGGAGGTCTTCTTGGAGTAGCTCTGACATTCGTTGTTGTGTATGGTCCGGGAGCCATCATCATGGCCAACTTTCCCAAGCCACCTGTAGAGAACTAAGTCCTTTTCACAACTACAAGTTATATTTCTGGTTTCACTTGGCATTAGATTTGCATTTCTTCAATAATATAGCAGCTGGCTGACTTTGGCTGTTCATTGTTATTCGATCTAATTAAGAGTAGTACAAATACCAATTTAACATTTCATTTGTTTAATTATATCTGGTAGTTATAGTGAAGGTGTGAAGTATAATGCAGTGTTAAATGTGTTATAATTAAAACTTGTATAGAGTTTGCCTTACGACGTCTTTACTCACAATTTCACTTCACCAGATATTATAGTGCTTTCAGGTGAATTGTGCTAGAACCCTTTTTTTCTAATTAAAGCACACCCTTTCCATCATTCAAGTACTTCAGGTATCTACTATATACCTTTCAGGTGCACTTGGAACCAGTCACTCTAAACAAAAGAAGCCTCTCTCTCTCTCCACCTTCTTCCATGATTTATATATCACTGTGTCACTAGCGAATGAGACATGCTTACCGAGTACAAATTTTTACAACTAAGAAATCAACAACCACTGGCGTGACATATTGTACACTCACAATTGTAGGGAAATACAAATACAGTGAAACAAAACTCAAATCAGCAGTTTCAAAGGTTCTGAATCGCAACACAAAGGAAAAACAAACAAAATTAATTAAAGTTCAGAGGAAAGTTCGTAAATGGCGCTTTCAAGAGTTGGGCACTTTATTTCTGTAGACACAAAAAAAAATCAATCAACAATCAGTAGACGCACATGTCCATACATTCAATACAACAATGTACTACTGGTCACTGAACTATACACACACAATACATTCAATACAACAATGTACTACTGGTCACTGAACTATACACACACAATACATTCAATACAACAATGTACTACTGGTCACTGAACTATACACACACAATACATTCAATACAACAATGTATTACTGGTCACTGAACTATACACACACAATACATTCAATACAACAATGTACTACTGGTCACTGAACTATACACACACAATGCATATAGAAATCTTTTTTATTTTTTTAATTGCCAAAGAACAAAAGCCAATACAGCTGGCACTACTGATAATTCAAACTTCAAGTACTTTTTTCTACTGTACCACATCTACACACACACACACACAGAAGAATGGTTTGAAAGATGTCTCAAATTCACATTCTACTTGTAGCGGCGGTAGAATGCCAAGGAGAGAATAGTTCACCAAGTATGGTTATTAATTAAAGTAATAAAGACTAGTTCATGTAATACAGCGAGTAACTGACCACAAAGATATAGATAGTAAGAATGACAAAAAAAGGCAACTAAGAAACATTAAAACGGAAAACGGACTTGAACATCGATGATTAACGCCGAGTACAAGGCGCAAGTGCAAAGGTAAAGACTAAATGAAATAGTTTGTGTAGGACTAAATGAAATAGTTTGTGTAGGACTTCTTTCCTCATTCGGCTTGAACACTACTCACTCGAAAGTGCTACAAACAATATAAATTAAGCTTCCTTTCTCACCTTGCCGAGTTTCTTGGCAATGCGTGCCCCGTAGTCAGCGTCACACTTGGTGAACATCTCCACACACCTCTCCTGGATGAAGGGCTTGGCATTGCACACGTGGCCGGCAATGTTGCTGGTCAGCCTCTCTCTCTCCTCCTCGGTCAGGACATTGCGATAGAAAACGCCCACCTAGGATGAAGAAATTGAGTCAATACACGTGACATACACCACACCAATGACCATGACCTGTTAGACAGTGTGGCAGCTTTGCCTTAGGTACACACCCTTTACCAGAAACTCTGCATTGGCAGATACGACAAATGACCTAGGCACTTATGATATCTTTGACAAAGGTAAGCCATGGGTGTAAGTCAGTCTTATAAACTAAGAACTTGTTTCATCTGTGACATCTGTACAACAGCTGCTTCTACCTGTAGCATAGGAACATATACTTTCCTTTCACTCTTGGCCATGTCTCCTTGGTGTCATCCTTTCCTTATGCATTCTCAAGCTCTAGAAGCTAATCGAACAGTCTCTAACGGAGAAGAAACACTGAGCTAACAATGTTCTCGAGTGCTACTCCCTTATAGCTGCTTCAGTAGTTCCAAATGAACTGAGCATGCTCACTAGTATGGCCAAGGAACCCCACACATTCCGCACTAATGCTAAATTAAATAAATTGATCCAAGCACAAAGCAATCTCAGATTGAAGATACTGCTTGAGGCCAAGAGAATGCAGCAATAACTAGGACATTTTTACCCCAAAATAACTGGTCATCCAAAATTAATCCCATACATCTTTAGTGATACTAAAATTAAAATGTTTATCTATATACCCCCCACACACATGTATGCGCACGCATGCAAACACACACCTGAGAGTAATTGTCCTCGTCTCCGGTCTCGAAACGCTCCACATCTCCAGAGACAGAGCACTTGCTCCACTTGTGCTTCCTGTCATCGACTGGACCGTTGAAGCTGTTGGGGAAGTAGTTAGGAGCGTCACCTTGGTTGTCAAAGTTCATGAACCCATCTCTCTGGTAGTTCTTGACTCCTGCTCCCTTTGTCCTGTAAGGGCAGTTGACCGGCAGCTGGGAGTAGTTGGTGCCCAGCCTGTGCAGGTGAGTGTCATGGTAGGAGAACAGACGACCCTGGAAGGAGAAAGAGAATAATAAATACCAACCACCAGTTACTATCTTGTCTTGTCCATGATCCTTACTCGTTAGCTTTAAGAATGTAAACATCCTCCAAACAAAATAATAAACAACAATAGCCGGCTAGAGTCATAATTAACAATAGCCGGCTAGAGTCATAATTTAGGTTTTAACGACTTCAATTTCCAATTATATTTGTCTAATTATTTCAATTTGACATAAATATGATGCTAAATTTCCAACATTAGTTATCTCTACTCACGAAAAACTTCTTTTTTTAATCTTATTTACTTTGGAGGATGTTTATAATTAGGTTGAATAGATTAGACCCATGTGTCTCACCTGAAGCATCTTGTCAGGAGAGGGCTCGATTCCGGGCACCAAGTTGTTCGGGGAGTAGGCCATCTGCTCCACATCGGCAAAGTAGTTCACAGGATTCCTATTGAGCACCATCTTGCCCACCTTGATCAGTGGGTAATCCTTGTGAGACCACACCTACACAAGAAGACAGGTGTCAGGTCAGATGGAGCACTGTGCTTGCAAAAAGTAACAAACAAAAACAAACAAACAAATAAAACGGTAGCTATTAGATATAGCAGCTTCCACAATATCACCACAGGAACTTACCATGAATTCTATACTACATATTTTATTTAAATGTTTAATATGACAAGATAAGCTAAACATAATCGTTACCCCATCCTCCTGCTTCTCTCCCTCTCTCTCTCACCAATGCTTAGACCAAAGTCCTTCCCTACCTACACAAGTCACAATACCCACACAATGTTAGCACTTCACCTTGGTCAAGTCGAAGGGATTGAATGAACACTTCTCAGCTTGCTCGAATGTCATGACTTGAATGAACCAGGTCCAAGAAGGCTACAAAACAAAGACAATAAGAAGGCATAAAAAATTTAAAAAAACAGTTCAAGAAGCAACACGGTAATTACAAAGATCCATATGTGTGTGAAAAAACATTAAAAAACAACAACTACACAATCCCTGGCATAACTTGTGTTAAAATGGAGGCCTAATTTGTGTTAAAATGGAGGCACAACTTGTGCTAAAATGGAGGCACAACTTGTGCTAAAATGGAGGCACAACTTGTGCTAAAATGGAGGCACAACTTGTGTTAAAATGGAGGCACAACTTGTGTTAAAATGGAGGCACAACTTGTGCTAAAATGGAGGCACAACTTGTGTTAAAATGGAGGCACAACTTGTGCTAAAATGGAGGCATAATTTGTGTTAAAATGGAGGCATAACAGTAATAGTTAGAAGTAATAGTAGTAACAACAAAATAAAAACTTTATTAAAGCCAGCAACTTACAAAGTTTCCTTCCTCGATGCGGTTGTACAGGTCTCTGATGGCGTAGTCCGGGTCAGAGCCAGCCAACTGACCCGCCTCTTCAGGAAGCAAGTTCTTGATGCCCTGGTCAGTCTGCAAACACAAACACACGACTATAAATTCCTGTCACATCATTGTACGCCACCACCCTAAACCTCATCCCACCAGAGTCTCTCTCTCTCCACTGTTAAATGAGGTGAAACTGCTATCCAGTGGAACCATACCAGCCCAGAAGCTGAAGTAAAGATTTGCAGCACTGTATGTGCTTGTTAATTATTCCCTCTTTAACTTCATTAGAACTAAGTTCCGTTACACTAAGCTACTAGCATCAAACATATACAACAGTGGCCTCTAAATAATGCACACTTTGGATAACAACAACAAAACGACAGCTACATTTGTTAACTCCTTGTCCTCCCATGAGAAAGTGTAAACCACACCCATCAGTTCAGGGTCAAAGTGCTACACTCCCTCTCTACCTTGTAGTGGAACTTGCAGTAGACTGGGTTTCCGTCAGCGTTGACAAGCTTGAAGGTGTGAGACCCGTAGCCGTTCATGCAGCGGTAGCCGTCTGGGGTGCCACGGTCACTGAACAAGAAGGAGACCTGGTGGGCCGTCTCCTGGCGAAGAGTAATGAAGTCCCAAAACATGTCTGGGTCCTAGCAACAGCAGATACAAGCCAACAATAAAAAAAATAATAATAATAAATTAATAAAAAAAATAAAAAAAATACAAATAAATAAATAAGTGAGCCAGCCTATTAGTGATACCTTACCAGGTATTTAGGACTATTTTAAATAGACCACACCCACCTTCAAATGCGTCTTTGGGTTCCTCTTCTGAGTGTGGATGAAGTTGGGGAACTAAAAGTTCAATAATTAAATAAATGACGTCAACTGTTTATATCCGAGTTCTACAATGAGCATACATACATGGATGGGGTCTCGGATGAAGAAGATGGGAGTGTTGTTCCCCACACAGTCCCAGTTCCCCTGCTCCGTGTAGAATTTGACAGCAAAGCCACGAGGATCGCGAGCAGTGTCAGCACTGCCTGACTCACCGCCTACATACCAACAAACAAACATAAACAAAAATATTCTGACAACAATTATCACCACTTCAAGTTACAAAGTATAAAAATAAAAGATTTATTTTATTTGACACACCCATTTAAACCCAACACCACCTTTTAACAACAACAACTCTTGTCTAGTTTATATAAGATGTATGAGCTAATATTGACATAATATAATATGTAGGCAGAACAAGAAAACAACTCAACTCGCCCAAACATCTGGACTAGCATAGACTACCATTACAATCCCAATTGATGCACATCATTCACCAAGCAACCCACCTAGGCACCACTCAAGCCCTTGCTCTGTACAATCCTCTGACTACCATATAATTAGCATGTCTTGTATCCTAATTATCAGAAAGTGGAAATATTTGAATCACAAAAAGAAGGATTCAGAAAGGAGAACTTACAGACTAGTCACGTAGAAGAATCACTTACCCACGGTGGAGAATCTCACAGCCACTGGAGTCTTCTTCCCCACTTCACTCAGAAACTCGGCCTTACAGTACTTTGATATGTCATCTGTCACTTCAAAGTAGCCAAAAGCACCTACAGACATATTGGGTATACTTGACGGTATACGTATAGGTATACTAATGAGGGACAGTGCATAGTGCGACTATACTAAATATATCTATGGTTAGTGAAGTAAAAAAATCAAGATTAGACATATTGTTAATTGGTAATATCTCTGTTGCCCTGTATTAGCTTATTATTTTAATCTTAAGTTACCAAGGTACAATATTATATGAAGTGAACTGATTCCCTCAATGATAACATACTTGATATACACATACGCACACACATACATTATATATATATACATACATACATACATACCTGCTCCTTTGGCATGTACCACTCTTTCTGGGATCCTCTCTCTGTCAAAATGACTCATCTCATCCAAATAAGTGATGTCCTGGAAACAACAACACAATATTAACAATAATCCTCATTGTAATATCAACTAAACAATAACAACATGTAAAGGGACAATGCTCATGTTGCTAAGGACTACTATATCCTTACCATCACCATGGGACCCCTGGGTCCCACTGTCTGTACTGCAGTCTTGCTGTCTATTGGACATCCAAATCCTGTTGTCATGACATCACGTTCCTGAAAAAATGTAAGAGTAAATTTTTTTTTAATTTTTTTCTTTACTTATGCTATCAAGCTGGTGCCCCCAGGGCCTTTCACCATAGCAACTCAATGAAAACGCTACTTCATACACTGAGATAAAAAGTGCTTGCTGCAGACCTTTATTTTCAGCCATAGGCTTACAATAACTGGGTTCTAAAACTAGTCAACTAATAAAAATGAGGATTGTGATTAGTATCCACCACTAATATAGACACCTTCACCATTTAACAATTTTTTTGCTATGCCACACAATCCTAAAATATTGTTTAAATTCATGAATAAATTAGCAACCCTAAATATGTGTATGACAAAAATTAAATCTGCACTTTCTTCCTTTAATATACAAGACACTAGACTATTGAACCCACAATTGGTCATCTTAAATAGGTAACATAGCAACATGATGTAACCAGCATCTGCCAAGCCTATACCGATTGCTTAAGGTACAGCTAGTTGCTGAATGTAAAGCATAAATGAGCAATCTCAAGCCTAAATGAAAGCCAGGCAGGTCACACACAAGCTTCAAAACTGTTGAGTAACTATGATTCAGTCAGGCAACCTGCTAGCAACTATTATGTAACAATGAATAACACTATCTTAGGTTGTGCAATCAGCTCAAAGGCAGCCACAAGTAGTTCCAATTGATGCAAGGACAGGATTACTGGCCACTAAAGAAGTTACTGTGTATTGCCTGCAGCTAACAACCACTCCAAATAACCAAACAACTGGCAAGCTACAACCTATAATAGGCCTTGTACTGGAAAAATCAATTCAAACCAGAAGAGGCCATAAGGAATGGGTCACTTGTTCTTAAAATGGAATAGGTGACCATAGCATTCATGAGGCATTAGCTTCCATTCAGGAATAAAAGGGCATGAATATAACTCTTGAGTCTGGTAGATGGGCTTTAAATGGCTCTCCATTCATACGTACAATTTTGCCATGTATCGACTGCAAACTAATTACTACCAGCAGAATTAATAACGGAACAGCCTGAAGGCAGGCCATAAGAAAGCATTGCAGCAAATCTATTAGAAAGTTTACCAATTTAGCCTGCAAAAGTTACCAGGTAACTCTTTATGGTATCTTACAGTATGGCTTCTACAATGGACCAGCAGTTTGATATCAATCTCAAAATAAAAATGGAACCCTCCCCCTCCCCCCCCTTCTTTAGCAAACTAACATGTACACTGACCAAAGTTTCCTTAGTAGAACAATACAACCATTAAATGAACACATGTTTAGGCACTTAGTACTCTCTTTGAAATCATATTGAGCATTATATCCCTTTGAAATCATATTGAGCATTATATCCCTTTGAAATCATATTGAGCATTATATCCCTTTGAAATCATATTGAGCATTATATCCCAGTTGTGAAAGCTCCAACTTTACCAACATTTCTACTATTCCTTAAACATAAGACTAAAGTTCCTAAAACCCCTACCGTCCCATTTGAATATGTTCCCTCTCGCATACGCTTGGCAGGATTTCCAGTATCCTCCATTTCTCCACCACCTCTCTTCCTTTCCATTAACATGGAAGCCTAGTCCACACAGCAGTTACAAAATGGACACTGAAATTCAAGGCACCTCAACTCGAGACAAATACACTTGCAATTATACGCTACACAAAATAATGCTTTCCCAACATCTTGGCGCTAAAAATTTCAATACTTGCTAAAAAAAATTAGCATCTCGGCCACTATTTGTTAAGTGAAAACTAGTCACACATATCTAAGTGGCCTTGGCTCGCCTTAAAATAGCTTACTTTCTTCTGCTTAGCAAAGTCTTCAAGTTGTTTAGATGCTTTGTCCGCCATTTTCCTCCAAGCTGTAGAATGCAGAGACTGTGAAACCGCCGGTGTAAAAGGAGCAAAGACAAGAGACTTGCGCACACTTCGGATAGCTGACCTCGTTAGGAACACCCCTCTCATTTCTGTGCACACGCGCTTGCTGAACTTTATATCCGGGGAAATGTTCGGACGAAACCAGAAAAATACGGACATATACTGTATTTATGTACTGGCGGACACGTGAGCGCTACTAACCCTTTACCTTTTCGGTTGTCTAAGATATGATGCTCACCGTTCTTTTGGCATTGTATTCCAAAGTCTCGCGGTCTAGACCTTTTACCCGAAGGGTCTGGCTCGCGAGGCTAGTAATGTATTCCTGCTTCAGTTTAAGCTTCATTGTTGTTGATGCTTGTCTACTGTAGATATCAGAAAAGTATAAATAACGCGGGCATGCTTATGATTATCTGGCCGATAGCAATGTTGTTGTCTAATAAAACTATAAGTCTTACACATAAAGAATAAGCAGAATATACAGCAAAATGTTCCCATTTTCTTGAAAATTTACAATTACTCCAATTTTACTGAAACTTTATTTTTACTGATGTCTTTGTTTGGTATAGTAATTCCAGACAGTTTTATATTATTCATACTAAATGGGGGGGAAAATGTGATAGGGCTTAGTTTGCTTTCTTTAAGGGTGGCAATACATAGCAATACACAGGGCGCAGCTGCTGACAGCAAAAATAGGGCTTGAGAGCTACTCCAAAAAATCTAACCTGAGAGGCAGAATAGAGACATGGCTCAGTGGGCAGCTGAAGCTACTAGTCTACAAGGCTTTCGTGGGCAAATCACAGACATATTCAAAAGCCATAATACTGCAAAAGTGGTGTGGTATTTTAAAAAAAGACTTGGTGTGCAGCTTCTCTTGGAGAGATATCTTTTTGCTGATATGGGCACTTAATTTCTATTAGTCCATTGGGGTCTGTAGTAACAGGATCAAATACAATACCATCTGGACTAGCACCCAGGAACAAATGTTCTTTGATTACCAATCCAGACTCGGAAACTTTAATATAGATTGATACTTTTGAGTTGACTAGACTTTCTGATGAAGTTGTAGGCAACCTTCTATATAGACATACCTTACCAAAATAAGTGGCAGTGATTCTGACGCTGCATTCCTAAAACCACTCAGCACATTTCGCCTGTGCTCTTGTTATTTTTTCTATGTGTTCAGCCTGTTCACTGGTGACAGTGACTTCTTTCCACGCCTTTTCTTCTGATGTAGATGCTGGAACAGTGGAATTCTCTGATGTAGAAGAACATGCAGGTGATGGTGAAGCTTAGGACTATTATTGAGAGAAGAAAACGGGGCTTGCAATCATTACTTCTGATGACAGTAGTAAATTGGATGGAATTGTTCTTTGCTTCCAAACTGGTACAGAACTGCTGTATACGATCGTCTATAAGCAAACTACATTTCGCAGGGCACGCTCTATACTTTTCCATTTTTTTCTATTCGAGTGGCACATTCTTCAGCTTTTCTCTTTCCATATACATGATGTACGAAGGGAATTTCAGAAGACAATGCAGGTCCATCATCACTATTTTTTGGCTTATGCCACTGCTGTGGCTTGTCTGTGCAAGTTTTATCTTGATGAATATCTTTCAATCAATATTCAGTGTAGTCCAAGATATTATACAACAATGCTGCAACATACTTGCAACAATCATCAGCTCCAGCGTTACAAAAAATTAGCTGTTAACTCCAAGGGTTCTTGTGATATAGGTCCTTCAAGTCATATCATGAACAAGCTGTAGAATCTTCTGTGACTGCCAATATCCTCTGTCAGGTATTCCATTTGGCTTTTCATAGGTAGTTTTTAGTTCTGTATTTAGTTTTAGTGTTTCTCTACAGCTTAGTTTTATTTTTTCTTACCAAAAGTAAAACTAAGGTGTTTTGGTTGTAATAAAAACAACACATTAGTATGAATAACTAAAGCTAAGAAAGTCTGGAATCTCTAAACCAAAACAACACTGGATACCGACTTCAACTTATAATGCTATAGTTTTTCATTCACCAACTTCATTGGGTCAGTATGCACTAAAGATGCTGAGCCTTCTTGGTTCAGCTGCGTGCAGTCATATCTCTGCACTTGAAACAAACAGGACTACACAATAAATAAGCCTGCAAATTTATCTCATCCTGGCCTTGAATTTTTTTTTTTTTTTTTGACTGGATTGATTGTCTGACGATAGTGTACCAATGCCCAGTAAAAAATAATTCGAATGTTTGAGTCATTACTCCTTTCATATCAAAAGTAAGTAATCAGTCAGCCCTTCTCTTCCAACTAATATGAAAATAGGTGAACATAAAATAATACTTATGTCTGTACACGTAGTGCATTAAATGGAATCAGGCCACCAGTTAGGAATAGTAGTAGTAATCATCATCTCCTTGTGTTCTGATCCTTCCAATGACAGTGAACCACCACTTCTGAAAAACAAAAGCAACAAAACCAATTTTAATTTGTTGCAAAGGTAGACTGTTAGTTAGGTTACATCTGGTAAAGGGAGTATTTTAACAAATACTATTTTATGCAATTGTCTTGGTCATAACCAGACTGTGGTACTGAGCACTGAGGTTTGCATGCATGAGACCTACTAACATTTCTTGAACTCTGAGGAGAGCCAGCCCTGTGTTGCCAATGTGTGAGATCACCTTTCCCACATTTTTCCCGCTTGAATTAAACACCTTCGTTCCTTGAGCAACCTTCACATCACAGCTACAGCAAAATAATAGCAACAATAACAAACAAGTGTTAATATTAATGAGAATTATGATATGATGATGATATAATAATAATAATAATAATAATAATAACAACAATAACAGCAATAATAATAACAACAACAATAATCATAATTCATTCTTTAACTGTTCAATTATTCCTTTTGTGGTGTGACATGTACCTTATTAACTACTCAAAATCCAGCCACCAACCAATGCAACTAAGTTCCAGTCAAGCTAAGCTGAAAAGGTAAGTTTATATCACAGAGATCTGAACCCACACATGTATGTATATAATACTACACTAAGCCAACTACGTGCACCACATTGATCAATAATCAATACGTGAATAGGTTGTGTAGCATGTAAGCATGTGTACATACATTACACCACATGTGTATGTGAGCAAGAGAATGAATCACCTGAGGCAACAGCCAGTTTAAATGGTTGGGGGGCATGTTCCCTATTCATGTATTGATTATTGATCAACGTGGTGCACGTAGTTGGCTTAGTGTAGTATTATATACATATGTACATGTGTGATATCGGATTAACAGCCTGTTCGGATGTCCTGCACTCCACACATTCTCAAGCCAGAACATTGAATATAGCTAACACAGTAGGTTGGGTCACCCCGCCCCTTTACTCACAGGTGGTTCTGCCACGATATGGGCAGGACTCTCTTCCTGATTACACCCATGTGGTGTGTGCGAGCTGTCAGCTCCTGTCCCAGGTAGCACCCTTTACTGAAACTCACTACAACACAACAATGTGGTAACAACAAACAGCATGGTCAGTGATGTGGTGTCAATATCGCACACACACACACACACACACACAATTAAATACACAGTCGCTCCTTATGGCATGCCATAAATACACTGATATATATTAATGTTATGTCAACTGCACCATTTCCCGAGCCTCATAGTAATTAAGTAGAGAAGAGATCATTAAGTATTGTCCACTCGTTCAACCAACCTCCTCCATGACAGAAGTCCAGGTTGTACTCCAATGGGAAACATGCACCAACAGGAATCTCTTCTGGTCCTTCTGCTATGCCAGTCAACATCCTGTGCCTATGGTAATGGTCTAAATGTCACACACACACACACACACACACATGCACACACACAAACAAACACATGCATACAAACACACATGTGCACACACACAAACACACACACTGCTATATAATCTCACTAATGTATACTACTTACCTATGGTTTCAGTCTTGATATTCTGTGAAACTTCAGAGGCTGGAAGGGAAAAATAAATAAAATAAATAAATAAAATAAAAGACAATTTTTTCAAGAGAATAGGGGGAAATAATTTTTTTAAGAGTTTATTTAAAAACTAATAATGTGACACAAACAGCAATCAAATCACCTAGACTTTGTAAAAATAGTGTGGCCTGGGAGACTTAGGTCAAAGGTGATAGCCCTGAGGCACAATTTCAATTTTTTATTACAAATCAAAGAATCCTTCATCTACTTGTTACATATTATTTCTCCTACACTGGAATCTCACCTGATGCTGAGGAAGAACACACAATTCTACTTCCCAAGGAACTGCAACACACACACACACACACATACATCAACTCTTTTTTACATATTAGTATAAAACGTTTCCACCGCTCAGTTATAACTCCCGTACAAATCAGGATTGTAGTATCAGCTATCAGGATTGTAGTATCAGCTATCAGGATTGTATCAGCTATCAGGATTGTATCAGCTATCAGCTATCAGGATTGTCAGGATTGTCAGGATTGTATCAGCTATCAGGATTGTCAGGATTGTATCAGCTATCAGGATTGTATCAGCTATCAGGATTGTATCAGCTATCAGGATTGTATCAGCTATCAGGATTGTATCAGCTAATCAGGATTGTATCAGCTATCAGGATTGTCAGGATTGTCAGGATTGTATCAGCTATCAGGATTGTCAGGATTGTATCAGCTATCAGAAGCTCTGGGGACATGAGCACTTCAACACAATGTAGAGTTGAAAGAAAGTGGGAGGGGTGGGAGGAAATGGTGAAGTAAAATTAAATATTGTTTTGTTATCTAGTTTTATGTGATATTTCTTTCAGAATACAAAGACAGAGTTCCTTTACCTCACTCTGGGGTCTGGGTGTACTTGAAACCCGTCCTTTCCTGGGTCCTCCAGTTGCCCTGGATACGCCGCCCACACACTGGTGTCAGTATCTTGAACTACGGTCACCTAATATGCCATAATGTACGCAAGAATCAAAGTCATTTGTACTCTAGAATCTAGGATTTTAGGTAAAAGGTCAGCACTTCCAAAAGGCCAGCATTTCCAAAAGGCCAGCATATAGCCTAATACAACAATCGGATAATTAATCACAATGGGAACTACATAAATAGATAATGGAACTTTAGCAGAGCTACTTCACCTAAATTTACAGTATCGACTTTTTCATAAAAATCTCATCAACTTTGAGGCGCACAAAATTAAAGTGTGAACGTGACGTGACGCTGATTACGTGAGACAACTAAAAATTGGTAAGGTGACGACCAATATGAATATCAAATTATAGGTGACAATCAGTTTCTACCTCATGGCTATAGCAACTTGTATGCTTAACACTTCTTTTATACTTGATGCCACTTAGAAATGGCAGTGTACTGTTCCACTTCACCTCCAAGTTTGAAGGCATAAGTTCACATTCCAGCCATTGTAGTACTTAACATCAATAATGCTACCAACAAGAGATTCTAAAGTTCTTGGTATCATTGATATTTCAGATACCTATACCAGGTTCCAAAATAATTTGTATCTAAATTTCCCGCCATTTTGGCATACTCATATTTAAAAAGAAACCAAACCAAGCCACCAACAATAGGACTACACCTGTAGTGACAGTGTCATGTATCAATACAATTATAAAGACTCTATAAAACTACTTTCTTGATACCTATTCAGTTCTACTGTTGTTTAACATGTCTACCTGTCTACCTGAAGTCTAAGATTACACTTGGTTTGCATTTATTAGGAGATACCACACCTTTGAACGAAGTGAGTACATCTTCAAGTGTCTTATCACATCCTCTACAATACCGGAGTCACAGTCCATCACATAGTCTTGGCCGTCATGACAGTAGAGAATAATATCATACAAGACACGCCCCTAAGATATATATATATATAATATATATATACTATTCATTCAGAAGTGAGCATGGAGAAATACCAATTGAGCAACTCTTGAATAGAGCATTACATACCATTACATAGAGTTAACAAATAAAGACAACTTTTTCTATAGTAGAGCTTTCTGGTGTTTTAATCTTTCTGCTCTATAGAGCCTTCTTCAGTTGACAGCACAAAAAAACACAAACCCCCCGCTAAACTATGGAAACGTAGCATTTTTTGTGTCTTTTTTGTGTTATCAACTGAAGAAGGCTCTACAGAGCAGAAAAATCGTGATTAAAAATAGAAAACTTTAAATATAGTTGTCACCAGGGAATCAAACCCAGGAATCCTGGCTTTAGCCACCAGTGCTACACTACAGAAAAAGTTGTCTTCATTCATAAATTCTATTACAAACCAATTCTAATCAAGTATACATGTAGCAATGAGCCTGTACACTATCATGGGGAATTGATGGCCTGTATTTCTTCAGGTTGAGGCAACCATCTTGAAACCATCTCAGAACATAGTTCATAGATGAAACAACAAATGCTCAGTTTAGAAATCTATGAATATCGATGAAAATGGTCAAGGAATAGGAATCAAACATATGATACATCACATTCCTCTGCCATTACACCAGCAACTGTCGAATTCACTTTGAATTGATACAACCAGTACCCTTACATGTACAATTCTCTCACTTCCACAGGCTTTATTGGCGAGCGAGACACTTACAGGGGTAACACAATTGAAAATCGGGGATATGAGTTTGTTTATATATATGTGTGGACGTACATATGTCATTTTGTACTTTTACCCTCGCGTATTTTTGTGTTCGCTCCGTGTTCGACCCCGTCCCAAACTTCACTAAACAGAATCCCCGGGTTTAGCGATCATTACCCGTATCACCTTAGAAATTGAATTACTTACCACTTTGAATTGTTTTGCGGGTGCAGTTAAAACTCAAAAACTTATGGGAGCTCCATTTCTATTCGAGTTAGTGGCGGTGGCAAGTTAATACGCTATTGGTCACAGTTATAAGCCCTACTCAATAGTATTTAATTGAAAATTCATTGTCCACTAGACGAACCACGAAGGTAAGTCTTACGTAGATATGTTCAGTTGCGTAAATATCACAAAGAAAACTTTAAATAACGGGACTTGATTTTATTGCTTCTTTTTCAATTCAAACAGTTGCGGGGAGCAGTTACTATGGCATTGAATCCCCTTTACTGCATAAACTCGACTTTTAGTAGCTTGAGTGTTAGTTGTTAAAATCAATCATTTAACAATAGTGTAGTTTAAGGCTCGCTCGCCATTTGTGCTCAAGCACACCACTAGTTTAAACAACACAGAATTAAAAATATTTGGTCGCCTGTGAAAGAGAGAGAATACACGTAATGAGTAAACGAAGGCTGAGGAAGAAATTATGAAGTGATAAACAAGTACCCTACGCTACAGGTCACACAGGACAATTTTGGCATATACTTCACAGAATAGAGGCTTGGGAATAACAATGAATCCACTATTGACATACACTGCAAAGAACATGGTATTAAAGGATTCGCCAAGGTATATAGCCAGCCATCCATCCCACTATGGAATCACCTGGGCATTCAGCATCATGGAGTATGAACTCTTCCCAGGCTTCAACTCTGGCACATCCATGGTAACCAGCCCCTGCAAAAGCTTCTGGCCGTCCTGTCCGCGCACGCGTACGAGGCGACGGTGGGAGAGCAGAGTGAGGCAAGAGGCAAGTGTCTGTGAAGTATCCTACATGCAATAGACATCACTTGACTATTGTGCGTGGAATGTGTATTTTTATTTCTCTTACTCCAGAGTTGTTTCTTTTGCTTGCGAAGGAGCAAAATGGGCCGCGCAAATGGCGGCACGTAAGTGTAACGCGGCGTAGAGACATGACAGCTCAGAAAGAACACACTACGCACAGCAGGAGAGAGAAGTAAGATTACTCTGAGTGAGTGGCAGGACTCTGAATTGATACGGATCGCTTTAGCTGCCTACTTCGAATTAACGATACTTTACCAATATATTTAATTAATTACTTATTATTACCTGCATCTCCATAATAATTGCTTGATATAAATAAATTATTAATAAATGTTATTGATCTTTGTGTGCTCAAAATAAGGTTCAAAAATGTCAAACAGGAAATGTGAAGGTGCTGAAATGTTTAATAAGATCAGTAAGAAGAGAAGAATGACTAGAAGACATACCAGAAGGTTGGGCAGAAACCAACGACATCTGCTGGAACTAGACGACCACATAATCCACATAATCAACATAAGCAATGAAAAAACACTGGTTTGTTTACAGCTCTCTAGCTACAAAATTTGAAGGTAGCTAATATCTACCACTAGGTCTAATATTGCAACAATATATTTTGTTTTCATCTGCTTACTGTCCAGCAAGAGACGGTGCTTTGAACTTAGCCTCCCTATTCTTTGCAGGAGTCCCAGACACACATGATTTGGGTTCCGGAGTAATGGTTGCAGGTGCCACTCCGACAGACGAAGAGTTGTTTGAGTTTACTGTTAGGACATCATGCACTCCAGGTATATACACCTCAGTAGTGGGCGGAGTCAAGCAATCATGTTGGTATTTAATAGACGATCGGTGCAATAATCCTACAATGGAAAAATTTAACTTATGAGCATGAAGTTAATATAGAACTAAAGAAAAACAAACAAGCTATTGATATATTCCCTTTATAGTATCATAACAAAGACAAAAATAATTAGAAAGGAACAAATAAATGAACAAAGAATCAAGAATGTGTGCTACCCGTCACTAAGGTGCCATTTATTCACTGCACTGGTACAGAAAGCCACTGAAGCAGGGTGGTATTGTTTTCTTTCAGTGAATGTATTAATTGTTTATTACAAAAAACTTAATTATGAGCTTCACGGATAATTTCACAGGTGCTTTATACATTTTGTAAACCAACTTGCCTTCCTCTGAAACTTTCTTGGCATGAGGAATTCTGTTAGTAGTCATAGAGTTGCAGACATCCGGAAGAACACTCTCGCAAGAATCAGGGAACATGACTGCTGCTTTCTTCAGTGCACCATTAGTAATCTAGGCGGCAATAATAAGAACTACATAGAGGCAATTCACAGTGCCAAATTCCTACAATAACTTCAATTACTATTAAGAACATTTTTTGGTGCGCTTTAAAGCTTAACTACCTCCTCAAGCAGGAGTGTTCAGACTGAATGGAATTCTCTATAATATCAAAAATTAAATATGACTAGATTTGTTGACTATAATATGAACTTGTAGCACTAACAAAATAACTATCATCTTTCCACTAGAAAGCCTATGTTTTTCTTCCTAGACAACACTAATGGATCCAATTCTAAACAACCACACATTCTCACAACAGAAAACCTACAAACACTTACAAGTGGTTCTTCACAAGAATATTCCTCTTGCCTCCTTCTGAGATCTTCGAGGGCAGATTGCATCTCTGCTTTGTCTTGTTCAACACACACAAGTTCTTTGCTCAACTCCTGCAAAATGCCCTCCATTATGGTCTTATCTTTTTCGCTCACTGCCAGCTTTTGAGTAAGGTCTTCAATTTTGGCGTCTGTTAATTCATGATCCTTCATCAATTTTTCATGTCTGCTCAATAAAGCATCTTTTTCTGCAGCCACATCACTTTCAGGTTGTGCCAAGTGAGAAGGTCTCATTTCTAACTCCATGATTTTTTTCTGCTCACGAGTCTGGTGGCACTCCATTTCTAAAGTAATCTTTTGGTTTTCTTCCATTATATGAGAATATTTTTCTTGGCATAATTTAAGTTGCTCCATAAGGTTTAAAATGGTTCTCTCTTTCAAGTGCAGCTCATCTACCAGTTCACTTGTGGTCAACTCAGAACACTCACTCAGGGAACTCATTTTAATGGAATCAGATCTACAAGTGGAATAATCCTTCACTGCTTGTGCTACTTGTGTAACTCGTTTAATTTGATGAACTTCTTCCTTTTTTCTGGCATACTCCATCACTTCACGCATAAAATCCTTTAACTCCTTGTTCCAGTTATTTTTTTGTATTATTTCAGCGTGTTTCTTTTCTAATTGAGTCAAATCAACCAAAGACTGATTAGATGCTGTTGTAGCTTCAGGTATACAATCTGAGCTGCTTTTTGATGTCAAAGGAGCTCTTGTTGATTTTCTACTGTTTGAGCTTCGGGATAATAACTGGTCTCTCTCCCCTTTCAAATCGTAGATTATTTTGGCCTGCTTTCGGCATTTTTCTCTAATCCTAGCAAGGTGACTGGTAACTTGCTCCTTCTCAATGAGGGAGACGTCAAGCAGTCTTTGAAGTTTTCTTAACTGTTGGGCAAGCACTCTAATCCTAGCTGTCATGTCACTATAGCTAGAACTAAAAGAACTACACAATTTCATCGCCCTTTCGTTAATAGCTTGGCCATGCCCATCATCTTTGACATCGCATTCTTTACTCTCTGGCAGAGGATGAGATACTTTTGTCTCCAGTAGCTCTCCTTCTCCATTGACACTTTGACCATCGTGTTGCATGCTTATCAGCCTCTCTTGGTGCTCAATTTGTTGTTGCTGTGATTTCAGCTTCAACTCTCTCTGAGCTAACTGCTCTTGAAGTAATGATCGTGTTTTCTTTGCCCTGGTTATCTCATCTTCTAAGTGGAGTAGAGATATATTTTTCAAACGCATCACTTTTATTAGTTCCCCTCTCTTGACCTGAGCTACTTTTTCCTTTCTTTGAATACATTCCAACAATTTCTTTAGTTCCTGCTTTTTTGCACTAATATCTTCCTCAATCTTTTGATGTAACTCTTGTAATTCTGACTGTTTATCTTCTTGATGATGTGAAGACTTTTTCTTCTTACCTGCACCCTCTGTTTCTTTCCTGTCACTGTCCTTAGTAGCTCCATTTGATAATGTGATGCTTTCTAACTGGCTTTTGAGCCTACAAATCTCTTGCAAGCTGTCGGCATAGCTAGCACTAAGAGCATCAATCTTTCTGTCCTTGGACCGGCAGAGAGATTCCATTTCTTGCACTTGTGCCAAATTCTTCAAATTCACCTTCGACTCCTGTAACCCATGCAGTGGCACTGAGTTCTCTTCAATGCCATTCTCATCACTACAAACATTTGATTCATTTGTTGGAACCACTGTCCTCAGTGGCATTCGTTCGCCCTCCATTTTATTAAACTTTCTGCAAATAAAAGTGGGGCGAAAAAAACGTATCTGTCAGCTACAGTGATATACATCTCTAAAAAGCCAATTTAACTTAAACCAGGAGTTTCTACTTGGTTTTTATATAATATATTATATATAGGATAATGTGTGGAGATATTTCATAAGCACACAAAGTATTTTCATGAGACAAAAATACAAGCATGAGAGCAAAAGAGCACATTGGAGCATTCAATATGCAGCAATCAATATGAGAATATATTGAATGCTTACGTGATGTGGAAATACTCAAGGAAAATAGCCAATGTATAATATTGATTAAATTGCTGAATGACAATAACTGTGTACTCTTACAACTTGCTGGGTTTCACGTGTATTATGACTGATCATTTAGTCCTTGTAAAGCCGACGAAAAGATTGCATGTATAAATACAAGGGAAGTTTAAAATGTTAGATGCTTATTGCAAGGCTTCTAGATGGAAAGATAAAGTCAAGAAAAAAACATGGATGTTTTTAAAGACAATTAGTGCCAAGCTCCACCTCATCCAAGCCTACTACTTTCCTTGGCATGACTTTGGCATACACATCCTGTTGCCATGGTTATGAAATCCCTTCATGAACAGAAGCAAAATAATTTTTTAGTGCCAACACTCTCTGTTTATATAGTGTAGGCTGATGAATTCAATTATAACATATTAGTCCAAGTTGATTGTGGCAGACATGCTGAGATAGACACATTAGTTAATGGAGAACAAGCAACAATGCCAACATACCAATAAGCAATTTCACAAAATGAAACCATTATTACAATTAAAATTTATAATGCCCCATCTTTTTTTCATTTTCTCTTTACTGCTCATACAGGTAAGAATTTTTTTTTTTGGGAATGAGTGTATACCCAAAGACTTAAAAGGTTAATCTAAATATGGCTCTGTAGAGTTACTACAGCATCACATATACACTATATAAGTTAGAGAGAATGGCCTTATTAGGGAACACAAGAGAGGAATAAGAGAGCAGTATTTTTACTTTTAGATAGCTTGCAAATCCACCTTTCCAAACAACAGACAGAATGTATATAGATATTCCTTGTATAATTCAAGCTAGGTATGAAGAAGGAAGGCCAGTTCCATTAGCTATATTACTTACTTTATTAGCAGACGAAATGAGAGGCAGAATTGTTTCTTCCGTTGATTTCTTCTACTAAACAGTGCCGAAGGGTGGTATTACATATTCGAGTAGCAACTGTTTCCACTGGTTTTTTGTTGGGATTTTTTTTAATGCAGACCAACTATATAACTACCGCAGCGGCGCCCTTGGTAGCATAAAAGAGATCCCTCCAGTACACAAAAAAGGCTGCCGTGATCACCAAACATGGACTGGGCGTAGTCAGCCCGTTGGATCGGCTATATTTGAACTCAAAAGAACCGAACGCCCAATCTCGCTGCTCGATTTGGCAGCGCAACTGTGTGAGTCTGATGCCACTACTAAAAGAACCGCGCTGAATAGTAAACTAGCTTTAGAACCAAAACCACTTTTGAGCATCAAGGATTTCACCACAACCATAGTCGCATGCGCAACTTGGTACAATTTTTGAGAAATTCATGCGTTTTGACGAGACCTAATTGCACAAAATTTGCTTAGCAAAATTTGAGCAAATAGGTAGCCAAAAGAATGGAGCAATTCTGAGGAGAAATGAACAATTATACTCTAACAAGATGTTTTTTTAAGCAGCTGAATATGTACCTATTTTTAGTAGCAGGGAACACACAACTTAAAGTCACTCCAGTTGAAATCTTCCTCCATCATCATATCTATACCTGACAGGGTGAGATTTTCAACTTCTGCTATCTATATGGGCAAAAGGAAGAGCAAAATGGGTAAATTAAAAAAGAAAATTAAGTAAATTTATTGAGTAAGTAAAATAGGAAGAAAATTTTTGTTTTGTTTTTAGACCTCAGTGAAATTTAATGCTATGTATCTACTACAGCTAGGCCATAATTTTTAACACTGCTATTATATCTACACAGGACAAAAACTAAAAGCTCCAAGTACAATTTTGAGTTATCTTCATACGGAAATGTGGAATGAAAGGTAACTCTCCTTACAGTTGAGGGTGTAGGAAATTTAGTTTTCATCCTATGTCATACAATCCTTCTCACTTAGCACCCAAATAACCTAACAATTGGAGTAGATGTATTATTTATAAGTTGTTTTTTTTTTAATTTTATATTAATATCATTGCACAAGACACCCCTAACCATACGTGCATCTAAATCAGTGTGTTTAGCTATTCCTGATAAAATTTGAGCAGAATAGGTAGCCAAAATAATGGAGCAATTATGAGGAGAAATGTACAATTTTACTCTACAGTAGCTAATGTTTTGTTGTTTTTAATTCATTTTTTTTAATTTTCAGACTTCTCTTTTTTTCTTTTTCTTTTTTACACAGAACAGTGTAGCTATGCCCTGAATAATTATGGGTTAGACCCGGCAAGTGCTCACGGTTATTGTAAGGAGCTAATAATTCAATAATAAAACCAGATAATCAGCCATAATCTTATCTGTTCCATTTCTTCAACCACAGTTAATTGATGGGCCCAACTTTATCCACCACCAAGGATAAGGATATCAGCCGGTGACATAATTATATCAAGTTTATTTTTCAAAGGTGGGCAAATAAGAGTTAAAGTTTAGGGGGGGAGGGGGGGGGGCAGGGCGTTTGACAATAAAAGACCACATTTACCACATAGCTATGACCATGGAGTTTCTTTTCACCTTCACTGGGCATAGTAATATCCCATTTGGAACACAGAGAGTGACAGAAACTTTACTGGATTAATAGGTTATCCAAAATCAAATCAATCACGATTAATTCATGTTGCTTTAAATTCACCAGAACAGCTAAATTAATTAATGAATAACATGTCAGCAAAATAATTGATATTAGGGAGGGAAAAAACACAAAATTATATATATATATAATAATTTCATATTTTAATGTGTTCTTTTTCTTTCTTTCTTTTTTCTAAGGGGGAACTAGATTCAAGGGAGGAGCTTGACCTCTTTCCCTCCCTGAAATAAACCCTAATAGCTATATTCTATTTCAAAAAGGCTGTTGAAAAATAACAATAATTAGCTTAATATATGACAATATGGTGGTATCTACTTTTTCTCCACAAGTCTATGCTATATATTTTTTGTCACTGTGTCAATAGATAGTCAAATTGTATTACTTCATAGCAATATTTAACATTGTTTATAAAAGGTATAAACATGAATATAAATACAAATGAATAGCAAAATATTATTACATTTAACATTTGCTGTTCTCAAACATTGCTGAGATTAGCTCCAGAACCTTCTTCAGGTTGGCCGGTTGTAAGATTTGCCGGTATGGGCTCTCCACATGTGGCTTCTATTTCAAATCTGCCTGTGGATGTTTTGAGGTCAGTCCAAAGAATGGCTACAAAATTGTTAGTTGATAGATTCATTCTCAAGTGTTGGAAATGGTCCCGGCATATCTTCCTTTCAGGTACATTATTGTCTGTGTCAGTGTAGATGGCAAGGTAGTCTCTGCAGTCAGACTGGAATGGCATGCTTCTCTCAGTGTTGGCAATACTTACCCTATGCCCTGGGCAATTGAGGCTTATGTTATAAACACAAAAATACCTATTGAGGTTGTTTTGGCGTCTGAAGCCAGGTGAATAGAGGGTCTGCTTTCTTCCGCCATTTTTTACAGACACACCTTGAATGGCAGTGGTTTTGGGAGATAACCTACATTCTTCTTCTGCCCCATCCTGGTCTAGGCACATTCGAGTGCTCCATTTAAAGCAAGACATTGTACTATGCAAAAAAAATATAAAACATTAATACAATTTAATATCAGTAATTATAATTCTTACTTGGGCTCAGTTTGAGGAAGGCAACTTCCATAGAGACCTCTGTGGTAGTCATAGTGAGGCAAGTAACGATGTCTGATCTGTTTTGAGCATCCTATCTTTAGGAGATTAGTTGTGGAGCACGGGCACGTGGAGGTCAGCGAGATTGAGAGAAAGAGAAGGAATCCAAGTGTAAAGATGACTGAATATTTAATGTTCACCATTCTGGCCAGAAGCGAAGATTATTGGGTGGATGGGTGAAGTTTGTAGTGGTGATGTCCTTAAGTTAAGCAGGTTTTAGTTTGAAGCGTCTGACTCAATAATTGCATCCTTCCCCTTAAATAGCAACTAATTCTACTTGTAATTGTTTTTTGTTGGTAAGAAATACCCCATCATGTTTATGTTTATTTAGCTACTTGTGACAATCCTCTCTTCACTGCGTTACGCAATGGGCCACTGGTTTATTTCTTCTGACGTCACTTTGCTTTGTATTCAAATAAGAAGATTCCTCATTTACACCATGTGGTGTAAACCAGCCTTGATTATAAACCAGATACATATATGATGGGTACATGACAACAGTGTGGAAATTTTGCTATATATGCATGGCATCTAAACAATCAAATGAACAACATATTATTAGAGACTTTACATATATACATAACACTCATTAATTTGCGCCCTGAAGTGCTGGTAAGCACAGAAATGAACATGGTCTCACTATTAGGTGAATGGCCACAGATATTCATCCTAGTATTGTGGGTGGGGGCAGTGTGTGATGTTATGGACAAGATCTTGATAGCTAAGCTTCCTTCCATCAACGTGTTTGCACTAATGGCCACTAAAACAACTTTTTTGTCACTCTAATTACTTCTACCATTGTTGTTTTTTAAGAAGTGAATGTCAACATACTAGTGTTTTAAACGATTTTGAAGTGGATTTCCCCCTAAATAAAAGTATGACTAATGCTGCTGGACATCAAATGAGCTTAAGTAGATTACATTGAAATGAAACAGGGGGAAAGGGGGATTTGAGTAAGAATATGTAATTACAAAGAGGGGGAATAACCATGAAAAGTTGGTTTTGTTGAGACAATAATGATACCTCATGAATTAGTTTTTTGTACTTTTTAGGACAAGCTTGCGAGCGGACAGCGTGCCCTCTTTACCCAACGGCCTAGCAAGTTAGTCTGGCGTGGCCAGACCCTTATCTAATAGTACATACATAGTACCAGTTCAAAGGGAATGTAATTAGTCCTTCACCGATGCTCCACGGTTAAACCCTTATGTAAACGAAAATATACCACACTCACGGAAAACTTCAATGCCTGGCTAAATGCTTGTACAAAGTATCTCTTGCACTGTGAGAAAAGGTGTGATATAAGGTGTGCCATAACTGCCTTATGGTACTTATTGGTAGCTACATGTATAAGGTACAATGTAATATAGTTTAGCTTATGAGGAATTTCCCAGTTATCGGGGTGTCCTAACAGTGTGATAAAATCACCTGGTTTTTTTGTTAATTAAAGTACTCAAATGGCAAGACGCACCAGTTACCTTCCAGTTGACCAATATTTGACTACTGTAATAATATTCTATAATATTTCGGGCTCAGTTTGCCCTTCAAAGTAGTGAAACTATAAAGAATGATAACTGAGAGCTGGTATAAGTAGAGCAGATTATTGATAATGTTTACACCTAAAGCACTAGCTAAGTGGTTACACAATGCATGAAAAGAATAAATTAAGGTGAATATGATGCAATTTTTCCTGTGGCACGGAAAGCCGTAGTGCACAGGCAAAATTGCAATTTGTCATCAAAGAGCAAAGTTTTCTTTATATCCACCATTTTACAAGACCTAAGTTTACTTGTCCTGCAGCCCTTTCTTGCTAGTGTTTTTCACCGTATTTGCAGCAAGTTCCACTGCCCAATTCCTCTATAGTAGTACATACGCGGAAGTCTTGGGACTGTGAAAAAGAGCAGATAGAGTGGCTGCAGTAATCCTAAATTACTGACTACCACAACCGGAACCGCAACTTCCCGTGGAGGGTATTTTGAACTGGCGTAGCTGTTAGGTAAAGGGTCTGGCTACGCGAGATCTAGTTAAGCGCGGGTTGGTAAAGGCGGTAGCGTATTTCGAGCAGGTGGCAGTTCTGAGAAGTATTATAGGTTGCCCAAATGGAGCTATCAGCAGAAGAAGTAAGTGAAAAAAAAAATACGGAAGCGATAAACTACTGCTAATCCTAAATTTAGTTCCACTGGCTACTGATATAATTTTTCAGGTACCATACTGGCAGCAGGTTGTGGTAACTTTTTTGATGTGCTCGTGTAATTCCAGTCAAAAATTCTTTTAAATGATTTGATCACCCCAAAATACTAAAATGAAGACATTGTCAGATTTCAAAATTTGTAAATCAGTGGCCTTGATATCATTTCATTGTACACTTTTACAGCAACTTCTCCTTGACGATGATACTCTACTTGGTGTGGGCTGGACTGGAGAGCATGATAAGAGGTGAGGTCAGAGCTGAATTGTAGATAAACTGTTGGGTTTGTTTGAGGTGGTAGTGTAATGAGGTAAAGAAGGTTGGCAGTGAATATTTTCAGCAAAGTTGTATTCAATTGTGCTAGCTTATTAAATACAAGGCATTTTCATTGATAATTTTTATGAGATTGTATACATTTTATAGTACTATAATATAGGCTATAAAAGTAGTTAACTCCTTCAAGGCTGTATCGGTTTGAAGTAACTAGTTTTTGCCACATTTAATGAAGAGATTTGCACTATGAGATGTAACTAAGTGTCAAGTCGTACAATGGCACTCAATTTAAAGTGTATGGTAGTTGAGGATTAAAAAAAAAGATTGTCTAGTTTTTTTTTTCATGGTGCTATGTTTATACAGCTCTGATGACTGCCTGGATAGTTTGTATGGGGAGGATGACTTACTTGATGATACAAGTACAGACAATAATAATGGAGGCTCTACCACAGATGGAGACAATCAATCCATAAGTGCACAGGTGAGGGGGATTCTAACTTGGTTTGTGTGGAGAGGTGAGGTAAAAAGTTGGTAAAAAGTGGAAGGCAGTTCGCTTTTTCTTTTCTTTTTTTTTATAATAACATTTCGCAAGAAATGGAAATCAGCCACAAGAATACATATACTTAATCAGCGAGCGAGCGGAGCGAACGAGACAAATGCAAAATCGGGTATATGTTATATATATATGTGACCGTCTACGGGAAAACCGGGCACAACGCGGCGTGCGTAATATCGAGAAAAAATCGATCGATTTCTTAAAAATGTATTGTTTCAAGCCTACGGAAGGGAACGGTTAGGTCTATTATAGCAGGAACGACTAAAGCTGCGACGATAAAACTTGGAGAGCTCAATATCTGGACGCCGACAACTCCGTAAGTGCAAAAAAAAAAAATTCGAAGGTGCCGCGTTGTGCCTGGTTTTCCTATAGACGGTCACATATAATGTATGTATGGACGGTACATATGTCCCTTAAAAAAAAAAACACGGCTTTTTGGGCTGGACCCCAGTTTATTCTGAAACTACAGCATTAAGCAAGCCTTACTTTATACTTAAGCGCAGAAGTGTGTGAAAATTCCTGTGAAAATGCTTGCTTTTCAAGACACAAAAAGTTGATTCGACCGGTTACTATGGCATTGAAGACACTTTTCCAGACTTAATTTCAAAACTTCGCCGTTTTAGGAAGGATACGGAGTTCCAATTGTTGGTTGTCAAGAGCCATTGGTAGTCAGAATGCCGTAGTATTAATGCTAAGGAAGCTACTACTACTCCAGGGAAGCTGAGGTAAGTACGTAATTCCATATTATGCAAAAATAACTCTGGCCATTCTTTTTTGTAGCTAAGAGCTTGTTGTCAACAGTGACTGGTAAATTCAAATAGTCAGAATGGCTCAAATTTGATACTACAAAAGTTACCACTGCTCAAGAAAATGAGGTATAATATACATACATATATACATACACACATACATACACACATATATACATACATACTTAAACACATGTACACACTTGTGAAAGCAAAGTATACATAACAATATTTCCAGGAAGTTTCACAACCATTGCTACTGGTGTAATCTGCGAGCCTTGCTTGATTCTTGACGATATCTTGGCTCTGGCCTACTAACTCCACCTTACCAACGTCCTGCTTTCACTCCTTATGCTGGGTGCCAGCAGGTGGGGTTTCAGTTAGCTCTGCCTACTGGGTGGTGCTACCCTTTACATTTTCTCCCCTCCTTGTTTGCATGCTTGGGTAAGACAGGTGGGTAAGCCCCACCCACTGGCCGTCCCTCCAGCCTAGCGTCTACGTCTGCACTTTACCTGGATTAATTATGCTAATTATACTTATTCACTCACATTAAAGCTTGAAGTTTATTGTTCAGTGCCACTGATTCAGATGGGGAATGACAACACTAGGGGCTTGAGGGGTACCCATCATTGAAAAAGGACATGGGTATAAAGAAAAGTTCATTAAACGCCATTTTGTTTCCCTTGATTTCCAGGTTACTGCTACTGCTGAGAAGACAGTTAGTGTTGAAACAATTGGTGATGCTTCAGAACGTCACACTGCCGCTGCAGACTTCAAAGATTTCTCTTTTCCCAGCAGGAGCCGCTGCTGTATCTTGCCTCCCAGCAAGGTAACCAAACCAGCTCCGCCTGCATTTACCCGGATGTTGCAGAAATACAAGTTAACCTTGGATGTGGTGGAAGACTGTGTCGTGGCTACTGAGCGTGCCCCTTCTGAGTGTGCCTTTTCTTCAGCAAGAGAGGAGCAGCCCAGGGTGGAATTGGGTAAAGGATGCAGTGGCAGCTATTCTGTGGGAGAAGAAAGTGCAGCAGGGAAAGCAAAGGAAGATAAGAAGACGTGTCGCAGAATCATTAAATTAACTGGAAGTAAAAGTAAGAGTGAACCTTGTGATGAGAATGTAGGTTGTTGTTGTTGTTGTTGTTGTTTTTTTGTTTTTTTTGTTTTTGTTGTTTTTGTTTTGTTTTTTTGGCTGGCTTCTTTCAAAATAGGAGAGTTAGAAGTTGGGGTGGGGGTGGGGGGGGAGGTAAATTACAAGTTGAATATTGATCCTGGATCATGGAAATTGTGGGGGGGTGAGGGGGGGGGGAAAGCCTCGTACTTTGATATATTATGCTTAAGCTTCATTTAATCTTGCCATTATTAACCCTCAGCACGCATGCGCGAGAGGGTTATAGTAGTTGTCCTGTCTGTTTGTCTGTCATGCTCTGATTTTAGAAATTACTGACAATTAACCTTTGATTTAGGTATGAACTTACTCCAAACAACGATTTAAGACCTTTTATTATGCTACTTTTTTTAATTTTGGGCTGATTTTGATAATCTTGCTGCCTTTGATTTGTGTCTTTTGTGCTTCAGCTCTCATGGTGTAATAGTAGTCATTCTCTATTTGAATCTGCACGCTTTCAATCTTTTTTACCGCAGGCTATAATTATGAGCTTGATTAAATGGTGGAACTTCATTGCTGCCTCCACCCTCATTTAGAAATCACATAGAAAAGTCTTCCTTATAGAAGTTAAGGAAATAATGGTACACTCGAACCTCTCTTATCCGTTCGTCTAAGTTACGGACACCTCTGTCTACCGGACACAAACTAAAATTATTGACTGCGTACGGATCGTCAGTGTAGTCGGAAAGCTACAAAATTAAACGAATAAAATCGGGAAAATATTTCACGCGTGGCACTTCGAGTGTATTCTATCGTAGCGGTGTGTGCGGAGATGGAGCAAGGAAATTTCTTTTCAGAACTAGTTGACCGGCGGCGTCGCTGCTAGTTCTTCTCAAAACTCTTTGAAAGGCAGTTGGGCTGCTAGTTCTTCTAAGAACTCAACGACCAGCGGTGGTGGAGGCAAGGTCGCGGTAACTAAACGCAAGCGTAGCGTTTTAACTCTAGAAAGAAAGCTGGAGATAATATCAGAAGTTAAGAAAGGGAAGTCAGTGAGGCAGTGTCTGGACAGTTTGGTGTTCCAAAATCTACAGTGAATGATATTTGGACATAAACGATGAAGAAATTGTAGAACATGTGTTGCAAGCGAGAGAAGAATCTGAGTCCGAAAATGAAGATGAAGCTTCTTTGGAGTGGTTGGAGTCCAAAGGCAACACACACCCTGCACATCTTATGCTGGTGAGAGACGATGCAGCTCAGCGTCGCTTGAAATCTACGAAGCAAACTAAAATCACTTCATATTTTAACCCTTTTGTTCCCAATCCCGCTTAAAAGCGGGTGAAGACCGGTTGGCTTCTCCGAATTTTTAAAAATAGTTACTTTATAGCTAGAACCTTCAGATTGCATACACAGGTGCCCAATGCATTGGAGAAGCATCTAAAATAGCTTTCAGCCAGGGCTGCTTCGACAATACCTCACAGCAGTTGCGTTTATTTCTTCCTCGGCAAAAAAAAAACATCGGTTCTCCGTCGAATTCCAGTCATCTCCAGAGCTTTGTAGAAGCAGCGAAAAATTGCTTGAGCCCAGTAGCCTTCCATAACACATTGAAACAACCGCTTCTTTGCCAACCAAGACTTTGCGGTTTGACTTACTGTCTTCTTTTTTTTTTTATAAAATTGCCAGTTCAACTGGGGGCCTCCCCATTACGTACAGTCTTAGGTAATGCTTATTACATCATAGGAAAAAAGTGAGCGTGTCGTGTGATCCAGGTAACTATGCAAAAAAAAAATTTTTTCGAAGTCAATTTGGAAAGATGGCGTCTACCAGTTACAGTGCTGTGGAAGTTTTAGACTTTCTTCTAGCGACTCAGGATCAAGCGGAGAGGAGGGAGACGAAATCTAGGGCTATAGGAGGCCCTGTATCAGGGTTGGTGGACCAGACCCCGTCAACTCTGATACTGACAATGGAAGTCAAGAAGATGATCGATGTAAGCTTGTCTTTCTCTTGAAAACTAGCAAGCTTCTGTTGTGGAAAGGACTTATTTGTAGCTATATTGAGATAGAGAAAGCTGTTTAGCTATAATATATATATATTTCATTGAGTTTTGAGATTTGAAAGTGGATTGTGGTTTGTTGAACAATTTCAAATTTTCAAAAAAAATTAATTTTTTTTACCAGAATGTACTACTAGGACCAGATGCGTATGCAGTCACCGACCGATTGTGGAGAGGGATTGTGAAGAGGACGCAGATGAGGCAACAGGAGCAGAGTCTTCCAGTGATGAAAGAGAAGATGCCGGACCTGGCGAAGTACACTCGGAGCCCCACCCCCCCCTCCCAAACAAAAATCCTGTATGAAACCGCATACAATACATCATAAAGTTGCAATTATATAGGATCATGAACAATTTGTTGTTTGTATTACAAATATCTTTGTTGTTTGTGTTTTTGTGTATATGAAATTGTTTTGTAGTGGAGCTCGACGTCCGATGGCATGTTCCTTGTGGACACTCATAGATGTCTCCTACATGATCACAATCAGCACCAAACACAATAAACAACATATTTTATTGTTGAACTAATATAATATTGGTATACAATACATCAAACAATATTATTTCTATTTTTTTTTTTTTTTTTTTATTATTGATGGGAAAAGTGGAATTTTTTTTGGGGGGGGGTTTTTTTTAAAGTATTAGTAGAGAGCCTAAATATTATCCAATTTTCTCAATAAAATAATGAGGGGAATCCCAAACTCTTGGTCTATTTAGTGATATATGGTTGCTATGGGGTTTTCCCAGCCAGCATCGAGTTAAAAAAATAAAACGGTAATGCTCTATTCTGCGGTAGAAGATTAGATTTTTCCGCGCGCATCCAAACAATTCGGGGACGAAGGGTTAAATAAATTGATTCATGTATTTACAGGTGTTTTTGTTAATTTTAAGTAATATACTAATTCAATTATCAAATAATTAATTGTATATGCACGGTTCATCACCGAATAAATTAAGTATTTTTGAGTTGGACATTTCTTAGTTATGGACACCCCTTGGTCCCAGACTGTCCGGATAAGAGAGGTTTGAGTGTACTGCCCTTTTTCTCAGTCGAAGAAGGCATTTTCCTGATATTAAAATTCTATATAATATACTATGTGTGTGTGTGGTTAGAATTTCGCTACATTCCATCTGAACTTACTTCCAAGATACAACCAATCATATCGGACAGGAGGAAGAGGTTGCCTCATCATTGCTAGCCGCTAGCTATCACTGCATCTCTCCCTGCCAGTCCATAAACTGCTGTTGATTTTTTTGTGTTGTTGTTGTTTTTGCTCATTTATTTTGTTTTTCCTTCAATCTATTGTTAATAAACAATGGTATATTTCATTAGACAATCACCTCAAATCATTATTCTACATCATCAGTATTTTTTTTGTTCTCGGTTCACAGGTTCTACTGTAGCTATGTGCCCAACTAAACTCCCTTTCTTGTGGCAAGCCAAGGTTTTGCCAAGGAACTACAAGTATGATTTGATTTGCTCCAGCATACAGTCTAATCCATCTTAACCAATCTTATTAGCTAATAGGACATGAAATTTAAAGTACCATCATGTACCTAGATGCAGGTAGTAGCTATTCAATGTTGTTTTTTAGAGAAGTTGGTGCAGGTAATTCTAGAGAAGCCACATGTATTGCTGGCAGTGACGTCTTGCATTAGCAGTATGGACCATATAGTTTCTTTTTTTAATTTTTTTTAATTTTTTACCCAAGTAGCTACTGTAGCTATAATTTTAGCACCATGTCATGTCACGTGTCATTTATTTTGACCAGAGTTCCCAGAATAGTGCTAACAATTGAAAAATACCCCTCCCCCACCAATATCACATGCTGTGTGCAGTATGCCATTAGGCTGAATCCAGATATACAGAAAAGATATGTTAATTACTTTCAATAATTAAAAAAATACATAAAATAAATTTTTGCCTTGTAACTTAGTATATAGTAAGTTACGAGGGCTGTGGACTTGCCCAAACTCCCCTCCCCTCAAACCAGTTTTTTTTCTTCTAGATAGAACCCCAGTATGGCGTTACCTCACCGGGTGTTGTGACAGTGATGGTGTGGAGGGTCAAACCCTCCTGAGATTTCAAGTAGTGTTGTTTTAGTTAACTAAAACTAAAACCAAAACCCCTTAGTTTTGGGGTATTTTACTTTTACTTTTGGTAAGAATAACTAAAACTAAGCTGTAGAGAATATGAAAAAACTTTTTAGGAAACAGTAAATTCGATAATAACTAAAACTACCAGTAGAGTGGATGACAAAAACTAAGCAAATTTTATTGTAAACAATTCACCTTGAATTATGTCAATTATTAAATGAAAATATAAATTCCCATCAAGTAATTATTCTCTAAACTACATAACAAATACCATACTTTATTAATAATACCCAAGTTTTCACAGAAATATGTCATTTTTGAAGTTCTTTGGGAAAACTACATGAACAACTTTCTTTAAGGAGTCTCATTATTGCAGAATTTGAGAGGCAACATAAATTAACTAAAACTAAGACAATTGATGTATAACTAACTAAATCTTCCACATGGTATTGAAGAAAACTAAATGTATAACTAACTAAATCTTCCACATGGTATTGAAGAAAACTAAAAACTAACTAAATCTTCAGGGAGAATTTGGGGAAAACACTAAAACAAAGCATTCAAGATATTTTTTTAGTAAGTCTGGAATCTCTAAACCAAAACAACACTGATTTCAAGCATTCATAGAATTCTTGCATTCACCTTGTGTCAGATGACGACAATAGTGCAAGTTATGAGAATTATTCTGTTCATAGTCTGAGATAAATTGAGTGAAGTGTAACTAACTACTGTAGTTTGTCATTAAAAACGATCTAAATTTGTTTACTCACTCTTGTGCATGCACAATATTTTCTTTTTGTTTTTTCCAGCCGGCAGTTAACTGATGAAATGTCGGGAAGAAAAAGAGTTTCTCAAGCCGTGTATTGCTCAGATTGTAGATTTGCTACTTCAAGCTCATCACTCAGGCATTTTTATTTACCAGAGATATTGCATAGAAATAGATTGTAAGAAGTTTTCAATCCTTGGGATAGGTGGCCTTGTAGCAACTTATATAGCAACCTGCATCATAGCTGTAGCCAGTAAAAAAGGGAAGCTTTAATGAGTAATGCTAATTCAGTTTTCTTTACTAAGTTTTTTGTTTTTTCAACTGGAAAGATGGTACAGTCAAATTAGACATCCATGACTCTAACTAGTGTGAGTTTTACTAGGAACTAGATTTGAAGATGCATAAAGACTTTACCTCCTACTACATAGCTAACACTGCAGCACAATGTCTATCTAAACAGGTTAAGATTAAAGTCAGTGTTATGATTAGCTAATGGGTATGATTGGTACTAAATTAGTATATATCATGTTTTCATCCATTTCCATCACTCCCGAGTTTCGGATTGATTTCATTTAAACCATTTAGAGTCACATTTCTGCAGTTTTAGAATTTTTGCTTCTATAGCTACTTCTGTTATTCACTGATGGCTAGATGCAGTAGGTTGCCAAAAAATGGAAGTTTATAAAAATTGAAGCATAAAAAAGCGCAAGTATTGATCTTGAGTAGTGAAATAACAGAAGTGAATTTTTTTTTCAAGTTAATTTATTCAAGTAATTTTTTTTAATTATTGAAGTCCTCTTCTAACGAGTAGAGATTGAAATCATGTCTACTACTAACCAGGTAGTGCTGTCTTCGTTTGTCTTGTCATAGCTACATACACTAGAATTGTTAGCATTGACACATAGTATGTAGTATTCAATATAGTTATATAGTTTGTTGATAAATAAATGGAGAAGGAAAATGTAATAAAAACTACATTATGATATCACGTATGCTTAAAAAATAGTAAGAATGAACTTGGAAAAAAAAAATTATAGTAAAAAGTCAGCAAAAGCGATTCATTTAAATAAATCCCATGTACACAGAGCTAGCCAGCCACAGCACAAAATGGCTGTTCACAAAACACTTTATTCCGCTGTTACCCAGAGCTCTCCACACTGTATTACCCGTATCAATCCCCGACAGGAAGGCACCATTGATGTTCCCGAAATGATTCTTGTGGTAGGCTTCTCCAGCAAAGTACAGTGAATTTTCAGGAGAAAGCAGACTCGAATGAGCTGAGGAGCTATATCCCACACCCACGTGCAAGTACGACCCTAAGAACAGTGGATTAGTGAGGTAAGATTCACGTAACAAATGGATGGGCGGGGAAGCCCTGGAGGCGTATATGCTGGTAAAAAAATCGGTCACGCTCTGATTTAAAGTTTGCTCGTCCATACCAGCCACTTGCGTGGCCACATCCCCAGTCGTGGGCATTATGACGGCATTGATGTTGTTTCGCCGGAGAAAAGCGTTGGCAATGACCGGGAAAAAACCTCTCTGGTTGACCTCCCTGGCAACGAAGAACGAGTCGGTGTCCCAAAACTGTTGGTCAAACACCGCAAAGGTGTTCTGGTATCTAGCCATGGACAGGACTCATAGCGTCTTGTCTGGCTTGAGAGAAATAGGGCGTTAAAACGTTTTGAAACGATGCCGACTTCAGTACGCCGATGCTAAACGTGAGGACGGCATACCTGCCGCAGTACTGATTGGTCACTCCATTCTCCACTGCCTCCACGCACACACACTCATTCGTGTTGTTTATCTTCGTTATCGTTGAATTAAGATGTGTACGGCTTCTGTCGTTGACGAAGTCTTTAGCCAGACAATTAATTAATTCCACATATCCTCTTTCGTCATCGATGAAGTAATCCACACTCTCACTGCCTCCTGCGAGAAAACCTGTGTCCGTCATTTCATCCAGAGACCCCAGCAAAGATGAAACTTCTGGAGTTTCAGCATAGTCAAAGTCAAAATTGAGCCATTCCACGAGTCTGTCTAAATTGTTCAAAGGTGCCCAGTTACTTCCACTCTGCTGAAAGCCTTGCCTGAAGGATATATCCGAACTTAGCCCCTCAGCAAATCTTTCTGTTGTTCTCAAAGCTGCATTATATGCCTCATCTCCGATTGGATTCAGGGGTCACATCAGTTGTGCCTCTATAAATTTTCACGTTGCCATCTAAAAACATGCCTTGTAGGCCTCCGCATTGCTGCATCAAATTGTATATAGGCTGGTTGGTTGGGTTCTGCTGATCGACTCCGTGAATGTACGCCGGACCCTCCGCGAAAAAGACGTTAGGAATCAGCTCCATCCTCCTCATCCGTCCACCCAGTCTCTCCCCAGCTTCAAACAGCATGAAACTTTTCTCTCCTAAAGCCATGAGGCGGTTGGCGGTGGATACGCCTCCCATGCCTCCTCCGAGAATTAGGACATTGGCATCCAACTTCCTGCCGCAAGTGTTATTGACCACAGCGCCTTCTGCTCCAGCGAGCGCAAGGAGAATCGCAGAGCTCAACCAGAACATACTTGGCTCTTCTTTCTAGACACTCGGTATCTCCAGTTGTCGCACCTTATATATTGCTCTGTGTGTTTTTACTCGCCGTCAGCGGTTTCCATGATTATTAATAATTGCATAGTTTGTGGTTAGTTGACGTCCCTTACCTTTAATCAAAGTTATAAATGGAATAATAATGTACACACACACAAACACACTAAACTACACAGAGAGTAAATTTGTTTATTTTCTCTTCATCTCCACCAATTCTTTCTCCATGGCTGCTCTTCTCTTCTGTAGGATCACAACTTCTACTTGCTTCCCCTTTCCCTAAACAATAACACAAGCACTACTCTTTGATATTAATTACTACAAGGTATTAATTATGTTATACAGTAGAACTTCAATTATAAGAACAATTCAGTTAAAAATCTAATAGTAGCACGTGCAGAGACGAATAATTGCTTGACCACACCCCTTCATTAGTGTTTTTAATACATTTTCTATGGTGTTCAGTTTACTGAACATTTCATTTATCCGAACACCTCTCAGGCCCAACGTTTCAGATTGAAGTCCTACTGTATATTATGGCCATGGGTGGTATGATGAAAGCAGGATCACAATCAGTCATGCCTGACCTGTTTCACGAGTTGAGCTTCCAACTGTTTCTCCAGTTGCATTTCTTTGGTCACCTGCATGGGGTAAGCCTGTCGGAACCTCACGTCGGACTGGAGCTTCTGCTGGAGGGCATCCAGCCTAGCTTTAATCTGCATAACCATAGGATTGTCTAAACTATAAACCTCAACGACCACCAACACAAATGAACAAAAGGATCATCACGATACAAAATAATAACCTCTGAAAGCAGCCAAACTTCTTACAAGGCAGGGGAGGATCCAGGGCCCCCTCCCAACCAAGTTTTAGAAAAAATTATAAGGACAAATGTACCAATACAGGTAATACAATTTATAGGCCAACTGTATGCTCACTTATGCTCTTCACTCATAAATTAATATTCAGATCTTCTACAATCACATAAGTTCAAAATTTTGTGAGTTTTGACCTAAATATATTTGGGCCCCTCCCTGTCGCTAGTGCTGGATCCGCCCCTGCAAGGGTCATAATGCTTGCCCCCAAGTGAGACCTCAGTAGAGAGGCTTCACTGTAATTCCCAGACAGCACTGAGATGGGAAGGGCCACACAGTGACCGGCTGAGGCTCTTCAATGAATAAACTATAATTTACTTGCTTGTATTTCATGCGCTTGAAACCTGATCTTCTTGATATTTATTTTTTGAAGCTATAAGTTCAAACACCAAGCAAGTTTCTGTGCATGCCACTTCAGTCTGTTGGCTTCAGAAACCTTTCTAAATCACCCGGACAACCATCATTGTGTCCAGGTACTAAATAAACACAACATGTTCGACATTTGTGAAAAAATGATGAACATAAAAAAACAAAAAACAAAACAAAAACAACAACTACAACAACAACAAAAAACTCAAGGTAGAAAACAATTAAATTACCTTGCAAATTAATAAAAGTACAACTAACAACATGTTAATTAATCTACTTAAACTATCCAATTTTCACTCATCGGAACTAATTTTATCAATAGAGACAGTGGAGACCACATTATTTGAACACCATAACTCAAATATTTAATCGAAATACCCAAAATCCAATAGCAGCACAAACAAAAGAAGACATTTAGCTATACATTCCCCTATAGCGTTCTGCTTCAGTTTTCTGATCAATTGGTTCCACTGTGCTTTGATAAACAGACTTTCTACTGTAATCTCTTCCCACTCCTTACCAACTTGGCCTTTTGCACAGTATGGGCATCTTTGTGTCCACCCTTAATGGCGCTGGTGGCCAGACTGAGCTCCACTTTGAGCGCGCCCACGCTGGTTGTAGACTCGGGCTTGACGGGAGACAGCAGGCAGTAATTGGGTGACGCCCCAGGTGCCCCTCCCCCTTGCTTTTTAGGAGCTGTGGTCAATTTAGGCATGGGCGTGACAGACTTTGCAGCAATCGCCTCTTGGAATACGAGCCACTGTTCTTCACTCTCTTCTATATCCCGTCCTAAACACAGGTGTAGAAATGTAAGCTAACATGGCAGAAAGCAGGAGGGTAGGAAGATAATTTTAGGTAGGGAAACACTGGTCCATCTAGATTTACTCCCAATTAAAGAGCTCTGATATTAAATAATAAATGCCCAGTTGCAACTAACACAAAGAATCAAGACGGTTCATTCTATTTCAATTAACTGAATCAGTCAATAAGTCATCGTGTTTTTTAACACACACACACACACACACACACACTACATATACGGGGGCACCCAGTGCATCTTACCCACTAGAATGATCCCTATAGAGTTTCAAATATTTCTAGGTCACACATGGTCTTGTAACATGAACTACACCTTACCAGTTATGGGCTCCCTGAGTCTTGCACAGACCTCCATCTTTCCACCAATGGGCTTCCTCCCTTTCTCGTCCAACACTTCCGCCACAGACTGCACCTCACTCTTAGTCTCTAGAGCCTCCAACTGGACATTCACTATGCCTACACACACATGTATGCACGCACACACAAACACATAATACAGACACATACACAAACAATACAGACACGTAAACACATGCATGCACACATACATACATCCACACAAACATGCACACACAAACAAAACACACACAGAGACACACGAACACACACACCACGCACACACAATTTCAAGCTTATAATAAGAACTGACACTTAGGAAAAAGTGGAGTTATAGTCCTCAAGAAATAATTACTCAATTTTTATTACATACCAAGACAAGATGACTAAACAAAACAATACAAACAACCACCAGCTGTCTGCTCTCATAAGAGATGGTGTTAATCACCACTTGTGTCAAAATACAACAAGAAACACCACCAACCAAAACCCAGCTAGTTAGTTGCCAATTGACTTAATACCAATAGAACACCAAAAAAACAACAACAACAAGTCTCCATGGCACCTGATGTACCACCACTATCACTCCTTACCCAGGAACATATCTTTCTTTAAACTCCGTTTCTGCCACAAGGTACACTTAAGAGGACTTCTCTTGAAAGCCCTCATCATGCTCCGGTGATGCTTCCTATCAATGTCAAACACTAGCGGCTGGTCCTTGAACTCTGGACTGCATGTCTTACCCACATAACCCGTGCTCTTTTTGGGAGGAGACTCGGTCGGGTAGGGAAACTCCACCTCCACGTAGACATACATGTCTTTCTCCTCGTACTTGGGTGGGCACGGTAAATCCACGACCCTCGTCACCTCAACCTCGCAGACTCCGCTGCTCAGGTGCGTGTTGCTGTGCACGATGGTCATCTTCCGCACTTCCAAGCTGAATTTAGGCGGGCCGTACCCACGGGTCTGTATCCCTTTCAACGCGAGAAGTTCCTTCTCGCAATTCTGACACATGTTCTCATACTCGATGGCGGACGCATTGCTTCCAATTTTCTTGTACGTCTCTGCATTCCGCTGGCAGACTGCGATCTGCTTCTCCAGCTGCTTGATGATAAGCTGAAAAGTGGCCGCATCTTTCTCCTCGGCAGGTCGAAGGTGCGACATCACAGCCTGAGACGGGTTGGTCTTGCTGATGTCGGCAAACGGGGAAGGTGGCACTTGCTGGAGGTTGACCGGGAGACCGCTCTTGGCAGCCTGCAGCATCGTTTCCAAGCCTTTCATCATCTTGACGTAATGAATGGCCTTCTCTTTGTCTCCTTTAGCTTGCTCCTGCCTTGCGGCTGTCTTTAACTCGGCCATTCTTCGTTCTACCAGAGCCATCTGCTGTTGAGAAATGGATGGTGTTGGGGCTGGTCCAGCGGCCGCTGAAGAAGTTGCCAATCCCGGAGAACGAGATGCAGGTAGAGATTGAGTTGGTAAAGGAACTTGAGGTCTGGCAGGAGCTCCCCTTCCTGCGGCTGGGACGGGCGGAAAGCCTGGTGGACAGGGAAGATCATCAAAGTCTACTGGCTTTCCGGTTTTCAAATCGCGTATGGCCCCCTCATACTGCTTGACGATTCGACCCATCCTCCGCGCTCTAGAACTCTCTCCTTTCTCCTGCGCCGATTTCTGGCCTTCTTTGTACTTGGCCAGTCGTTGCTCTAGAGCTTCTAAAGGAGTTCTTGGTACAGGGATATCAGGATTCGCTGGTGCGTCCGGCTCTTCGGTCGATGTCCCACTTGCCTCGCCAGTTTTGGATGTCACAGCTTCATTCGATGGCTGTTTGGGTTTCGTACTTAACGAGGAAGATGGCGAAGGAGGTGGGGGTGCAGTGAATTTAGACGCATCCAAGTTGTACCTTGACCTGTACCCTGGGGGAGGCGGGGGCATTTGTGAAAGGTAAAACGGATCTCCAGCATCTACTGCTTTAATGATACGAGCAAATTTAGCAGCTATTAGTCGAAACTCTCTATTTTTTGCAGGTTCTTTGACACTTTTAGCTGCCGCTTGGTACTGTTCCTTGCGTTCCACCAACACAGCTTGAAGAGTAGCCTTCTCAGAGCCCGGTGTAACAGTCTGACTGAGAGTAGCTGGTAAACTCTTGGGAGCTTCTTCCTTAGGGACTGCCTTCGGTGAAGGTTGAGAAGGAGGCCTCAAGGGAGGACGACTGATGGAGTCCGCATTGCTGGATTGAGGAGCTCCAGAAGATGATGGCGAGTCTAATTTGGGTTTCTTTGGCTCTCTGTCATCCACCATCATAGCAGCCATGGCAGCCATCTCCTCCTCTGTAAGATTAAACTCGTCAAACTCAGGATCGTCCAGGTCAATCATGCCTCCAGGGGGAGGTGGCTTGGGGGCAGGTTTGGTACGTGGCTTTGGAACCGGTTTATAGGAACCTGACATTGACAGAGATGGAGCTGGCTGGGGTTGCTTGCTCGGAGCTATTCTTTTATCACTGTCATTAGCACTGCTACTACCGCCGGCAAGCTTAGCCTGTGGCTGAACTCTGTCGTCAACCATGGAAGCTGCCAGTTGGGCCATTTCTTCCTCGTTGATATTAAACTCGTCGAATTCTGGATCGTCCAGGTCGATCAGATTCGGAGGTGGCTTGGGTTTCGAGGGAGGTTTACTGGCTGATAAAGATTGCTGGGGCCTTCCAGTAGTCGTGGCAGGAGATGAGGTAGTTGGCGGAGGAGCAGGGGCAGCTTCTTTCTTCTCCTTGACGTACACGGGAGGAGGCAGCTCTTCCAAATCCACTGGCCGGCCTGCCTTGGCCGTTTTCAACATCTATTAGAAAAACAAGGTCGACTAACACATTGAGTTGATGGCTTCAAATGAAATAGCGGAATAGCAATAACAGCTGCATGTGTCTCTCATATAAGTGGGAAGTAAATAGGAAAACACCTGCCAATGTACTATCTCAGACACTATCACGTAGGAAATACTCAACTCATATTACATGTATATTGACTATATTATGCTAGTAAAACATCCTCCAAAGTAAATAAGAAAAGTAAAAAAGATGCTAAATGCAGGAAAGTTTAGTGAGAAGAGATAACTAATGCAGGGAAGTTAGCATCACAAGTATGTCTAATTGGAAGAATTTAACAATTAAAATTGGAAATTCAAGTCATTAAAACCTCAATTATGACTCTAGATTGCTATTGTTTTTTCTTATTCTGTTCGGATGTTATTGACCCACAATATAATTATACACATACTACTATATACTTATACATGTATATAACGTGACATCCACACAAATGATAACCCCTTACCTGTTCAATGGTAGTTAGGGAGCGCTTGTACCTCCTGACCTTGGAGGACTCTCCACTCTCCTGTGCTTGCTGGACGGCCTTACGATAGAGTTCCAGACGCTCCGATACTTCAGCCACAGCACCTCCCCCTGCCCCACCTCCTCCCCCAGAACTTGATGGCTTAGATTTAGAAGCCCCTCCCCCATTGCCAGATTTCGATGGAGGCGGAGACAGGTTGGCAGTGGCCATCTTTTTAGGGGGAGGGGCTGCAGGGGGTTCATCGTCACTGTCTTCCATACCTTCCAATGCCTAAACATTAATTAATAATAACTCTTTACTGAATGTCACATTATACTAAATAGACAAGTCACTACTTCTTGATGAACACCCAAATGCTTCAGCTTTAATCATGTGACCTCATCTACCATAACGTCCTACACCACACCCATTCTCCGGTTGATTTAGACATATCTTCACTAATTTCAGTAATAAAGAGTGAAAACAGTGACACATACATACCTTCATCAGTCCCCCTAAGCCTGTGATGGATGGAGGTTGATTATTTAGGCTAAGCCTGTCTTATGATGCATGGTAGCATGCATTAAGACTGATTGAATGATAGTGGTGCACTCAGTAGAAAACTTAGCTACCTACAACATTAGACGAGTCTGGCCCACACTGATTGGACCATACTTTACCAATTGTAAGCATTGACTTCAGGAGTTTGTATTATAAGCTGACTTACTTGCTCAAACAATTATCCGACAACAATAAAATAAATAATAAATAATAATAACTAGTAATGTGCTATCAAGTGGTTTCAATGCCATAGTAACTACTTGTTGCAACGGTATGAAAAAGTAAACAAAAAATAACAACAAAAAACAAACTAATGAATTAAAACAAAAAAAAAACTAAACAAAAAAAACAAACAGGCATTTCTAAGGATTACCACCACCACCACTAATTAAAAAAAAAAGAGCTCTGGTGAGTTTGTTAAGTTTTAACTGCACCTGCAATACAATTCAAAGTGGTAAACAATTCAATTTCTTTGGATGGTATGGGTAAATCGATAACCAAATACTGGTGTCTGGGACTCAGTCACAGACAAATCAAGCAGGACTTGAACACTAGCCACTTATCATCAGCTTGTCTGAATTAGCTCATTTGTCATCCTTTATGTATGCATCCCTTACCAACCCTTAATTATATTCATAGTCACCTTAACCACTGGCTTCCTCCTTCGGTTCCTGTGTATTTAGTTCCGTTGTGGTCATTTATTAGTTGTTGTCTGATTAACCGAACTCTGGCTACTTTAGTTAGGGAGTAGGCGCTTTTAGTTTTGCTACAAGGTTGCAAGCTCATGCGTAGTAATTTAACTAAGCCTCAGAGGCATCAGACATCCTGGTCCTTCATTAGAGGAGGGACACTGTGCGGTACAACTGGAGTATGATGTTTGGCCTCCCAGCAAACACAAAAATGCGAGGGTCAAAGCACAAAATGACATACGTAATATATATATAAACAAATATCCACGGTTTTCGGTTGTGTTACTCCTGATAGTGTCTCGCTCGCTAGTAATAGATCTGATTGCATACCATTCTATCTTAAATGAGCCTTTCACCTGTAGTTCTCCTAATAGCTCTGCATCGTCAACATCATCATCATCATCACCGCCATCATCATCATCATCAAGGCCATCATCGCCTTCACCGATGTTGCCAAGACCAGCCATCATCTTGTCCACATCAGCCATCGACATCGCAGCTTTCTTGGAAGAGGACTTCCCCTTCTTCCCAGGGGATTTCCCCTCCAGGGCCAACAGCTCCGCCTCCAAGTCTGCATCATCTCCTAGATCCAATCCTGCACATTGTAAGAATACAGCATGTATTCAACCTTGTCAGATCTTTCAAACGGTTGTTTGAAAGATGTAACTCTAAAACCCTCCCATACATGTACGTTTAAGACAATAAAAACAAATTTACAACAATAAGTTATAGTTAAAGCATGAGCGCTTAGTTTCTAGTCGATTTATTGCACGACAGCCCGAGGGCCGTAGGCCCGAGGGCTGAGTGCGATAAATCGACTAGAAACTAATGCGCATGCTTTAACTATTTTAAATACCGTTGCCACTCGCAGTTACCTTAGAAACTGTCCTTTGTTTAGCTATGGCCGTGTCTAGTGACTATTTCAGTGAAGACATAGTAGGTTTTGTGAGCGCAAACTTCAGTCTGGAAGTCGAACAGCCTTCACTGTCTGACTTTATTCACAAATCTGAGTTCAACCCTGGGGCAGTTAAAATACACAGTTTACCTGACTAGAGGCAAGTGTTATTGCACACTTGCCAAGTTATTACACCTGACAACAATATAGCAACGGTATTTAAAAATGTATAACCATAATAAATGATAACTAAATAAATAACAACAACAACAACAACAGTAGTAATAATAATAATAATAATAGGGGGAAAATAATTTCGATAATAGTAGTAATAGAAAAAATAATAGCATAGACGACTGATGTCGGAGATGATGATGATAGAACTGAGCATGTGTGAGTAGAAAGTGTGAGTTATGTGTGAATGAAGACGGCTAATGCTGGAACACATACCATAAAAAACAATGAATGAATTTGTAACCTTTGAACCACAACCAACACTGATGTCCAGCAAATGTCACTCTGGTTATGAACGTAACAATCAAATTAAAACAATAATAGTTAACAACAATTAACAATGACATTGCCGCAAACAAGTGTTGAATGGGATTACACTCCACCATACACTAAAGTGGAATGAGACTTCCATAATTGGCGAGCGAGCAAGACACTATCAGGGGTAACTCAATTGAAAATCGGGGATATTTGTTTACATATGTGTGGGGACGTACGTATGTCATTTGTACTTTGACCTTCGCGTATCTTTGTGTTAGTTCGATGGTTGACCCCGTCCCAAACTTCACTAAACGGAATCCTCAGGTTTATCGATCATTACCCGTATCACCCTAGAAATTGAATTGTTTATCGTTTTGAATTCTTTTGCGGGTGCTGTTAAAACTTGAAAACATACCGGAATTTTATTTCTGTTTGTGGCGACGGTGAGTCAATGTGCTCTGTCATAGTTATAGCTGTACGCAACAGTATTTACTTGAAAACTCATTGTCCACTAGAACCACGAAGGTAAGTCTTGTGTAGGCATGTCCAGTTGTGTGCAAGTACTGTGCGTTTTAGCTACTACTTAGCTCAAGCATATCACAAAGATAACGTTTAAATAATGTGTATTATTTTTTTGTATTTGTTTTTTTTTTCAATTCAAACAGTTGTGGGGAGGGGTTACTATGGCATCGAAATGCCTTTACGTAAATGTAATTAAAAAAACTCGACCTTATTTTTTGTAGCTTTGAGTGTTAGAAGTTAAAATCAATCATTAACAATTGTGTAGCTTTAGGCTCGCTCGCCATTTGTGCTCACTCGGCCATTTGTGCTCAAGCACATCACTAGTAAGTTAACATTATATTATGCCAAATAGGCTCAGCCACATCTACGTTACCATTCTCGGACAGCAGACCGGTAATTTAGCTAACCTGGATCCATGCCGAGGCCCAACATCGAGGCTAAACCTCCTCCCCCTCCACTCTTCTCAGAGGACTTCTCCCTAGACCTCTGTTTGCTCTTCTCCCTTTTCCCGGGCATCTTTTTCTCGGTGCCGTCTTGAAAAGCGGTTGGTAAAGATTGTCAAGAAAGAGTCAACAATAAAAACCTTGTTGAACTTTCTCCTTTGGGAGGTGTGTTCATCAGATCATGTGATATTCATATGACACATGAATTGGTGTTTTTTATTGCTGTTTTATAACCAGATTGCGATTTAATTGGAAGCCTGTCGGCTGCCAGTAACATAATAGTGTACTAAGCTCACCTTTTGTTATTCTGTTGCACGCTATAACGCTGCGGACATTTCTGGAAGTCCCTGAGAGGTTTTCTTGAGGAATGGCCTCGGTAACACCCGGTAAAACAGCTGTTCCCGCGGTGCCTGCGAATGGTTCGGGTTCTTTAACTGCTGGTCAGCCCAACCTGGCTCAAACTGCGCGAAGTAGTTCCATGGACAGTTTAGAGAGTTCTATGTCAACAACAGAAAGCAATGCAGGAGGTTAGTTCGTACAGCTAATTGGAAATAGAATTCTGATCCTAAATTATTTCTTATCGTTTATGAGACGATAAGAATTTTTACCAGGAGTACCTGGTTTGGTTACTTTTTGTTAGTAAATGTATTATTTGTAGTTCATTTTGCTTTTATTTATTTTTTGGTTCATGTTAATATATTGCCATAGTGATTAAGTGTGTGCTCCCAATAGAATTAGCTAAAGCAGCAGTGCCCTTTATAAATCTTTTTTTATGCAGAAGCTGAGAATAGTCGACTGATTACAGTGATTCAAGAGAACACAATGCTTCGCTCAGAGGTGGAAATGCTCCGTGTGAAATGCAAGCATCTCTTGGAAGAGAACAGGAGATTGAAGCAAGCTAGCATCACCATTGTAAGTATTCATGTTTTGCCTATGTACGGTAGTGATGGAGTGTGTAAGCTGCCTGCCTGGGGCTATTATGCTATTTAGGGATATTCTATTTTTAGATCATTTGGGAGTAGCTAGAGCTAGGTTGTATTGACTATACCATTCATTCATGACTATTATTACATTGAACGTATAGCCTGTGTTTTACGAAACTCTTGCTACCAGAAAGCTCTTGCTGCCACCATGTAATTGTATTTGTACAATAGAAGCAGTATAAACTGTTAAAAAGTGGTAACGTTCATTGCCTTTTATTTCTGACATCTAGAATCTCTTCCCCCTTCCCACTATGGTCAATTTTCAAAGTATGTGGTAGAGTTGTGTTACTAAGTGCTTGAGTGGAAGCTATTTAGCCACGTTTTATTCACTGTAGTGAAATTGGATGGATTCCCATCTACTTTACCTTGCCCTCCTGTACATGTATACGGCACTATGAACTATTTACTGCAAGTGGCAAAGGAGCTTTGAGGTACTTTTTGGGTCAGAACCTTGGCTGGAGTTTAATTGGTTTTGTAAGCATGATGCAGTATTACAGCCAACAGTAAAATGAGCTGGGTCATTTCATGCTTGGTTGGATCTATTACTTCCTTACACAGTAACGTGGTTACTACAGTCTTTTGAAAGGTTTCAAGACTTGCACAGTTTCAGTGCAAGTTTAGTCGTTAATGAAGTCTGTGGGTGCAAGGTGTACAGCATGTCAGCTTAACAACCCTCACATTCTTGTGCTTTAGAAAGCTTTTCTTATTTTGGCTTCTGTTAGTGAGGATGCCTATCAGACAGAACAATGTTGAACAACTTTAAACAAAAATTGAAGAAAAAAGTAATGAAATTGAGCAGTTTTGTGGATTGGCTTGGCTTTCTAAAGATGTTGTTTCAAGTGTTAAGGAAACTAAGATAGTTTTTTTTAGGCATGTATGACATGGACTTGCCAGAGGGGAGGAATCTTACTTGCTCCAGGCAAGTTATTGTGACAGAAGGAATTGAAAAGTGGTACCTTAATAGTATATTTTATTTATTATTTTTTATTTGTGGTGTAAGGTAAACAGGCCTCGTGCTGTTGTATTTTATGAGTTTTGTGGACTTTCTAATTAAGTTGTTTGCTTTTCAATGACTGATTTGGGAAGAATTTGATATTCTATCTGAACACTTTCACTTTTGTTAATTGTTACTGCCCCAGCATGGCATGGTGTTGACTGGCTAGTTGGTGGCTGTAGTAGGTAGGTTGGGGTTCATCAGGCTATTGCAGGCAAGCCAAGGAGGGTCCTTGTGGTTGGTGTTGAGGAGCGAGCTCTTGCATGCAATTCATTAGAGGTCTTAGTTTGAGTGGTCTGCATGCATGGTGGAAGTTGGAGGTAGGGATTCTGATTCTATTAATAGAATTGAAGTTGATGACATTTGACATTACACTTAGTCCATGGGAAAGTTCCTCAATTGAGCTTCAGTCCTAGCATCTCTCTCTCTCCCCCCCCCCCCCCCCCCCCCCCCCCTCTATCTATCCACCCCTGCAATATTCAAGCTTTAAAAAACTTAGGGTGTTTATTTGTTGTTGACTTTAAAGTCATTCTCATCCCAATATTATATATTCAAAGGGCACATAAAATTCATCTGCATGCCTGTAAACAAAAAGAATAAACCTCATGAATCGGAGTAGTGGGTAGGATGTGACAGAGTGAACTCCACTGTACTGTATTCACACATGCCAGGTCATTGTCATGAATATCAACCCACCACTGCTATAATTAATCAGCAACTGTGACACCAGCTGGGCGTGACCTAATGAGGGCGTGACCTAATGAGGGCTGGACCATAGAGTGCCAGTCTTGCACAAGTGGCACTTTGGTCATCCTGTGAGTGAAAGAGGCATGAACACTAGAGGATGCTTGCAAACAGCAAACTTTTAACAACTTAAGGTGGCCGCACATAGCAACGTGCACCGCCTGTAGATACAGACATTAATTTATTCCCCGCCAATACCCCACCATTTGATAATACGCGAGCAGAAACAATCGCGCAGTAGTAGCAGAAGTATACTTTGAGAAGTTGTGGTGTTTTAGTTTAGCTTCTTGTTGTCTCATATTCGTTTACAGCAATTCTCCATACGTTGTCTGAGCTCACACGGCAAGGTGTACCAGGCAGCCTCCTGTAGCTGTTCTCCGGGCTCTGCGCACCTGAACTCAAGCGGATGGATCCACCAGGCTCGATTTCTGTTGAGCAAAGACTTCCCAAGCTGCGCAGATTCAATACCTTCACCTCTGGCTATCTCCAATAAACTGCTCTCTCTTCTGACTCTCTTGTTATTGTTGTATTGATGTTTGTTTACTCTTGATATAGGCGGGTTCTTTTTAGAACAAATTGGTCGCGTACTCGTAGTACGAGACATGGGGTGGGGCTATTTCTTAAGAATTGCGAGTGGAATTAAAGTTCCAAATTTTGTATCAGTTTTTCTTGGAATCTAATAATGAGAACGACAATTTTTTTTTACACATGGGTAAACCTAAAAAAAAAAAGAACTGCACCACAACATGAATTTTTCAATATCTTATAAAAAGAAAAAATTACGAATAAATCATAAAGTAATATGAAGAAGAACTCGTTGTCTTGCAGTAGAGTATCGGCTCAGCTAGTAGTGCACCAAATTGCGGAGCTCCAACTTACCGCACCGCTCCAAAAAAGTGCTACAAAGTTTTATAACTAGCCCCCGATATTTCCTCCAGACCCTTCGCTCTAAAATTAGTGAGCGGCGCCTTCGGCAGGTATTTTGTACTTTGTCCTTGTGTTGTAGTGGAGAAGCCCCTGTAAGTATTCAATAGTAGTAATCGTGCATAGCAACCATCAACAAAAAATTGCGTAGGCGGTGTGCGGCCACCCTTAATTCACCCCTACAGGCCTTGGGAGGGGGTTCCAGAGGTCATACCCCCTGCCTATTGCAAGGAGCATGTGCACACATGTTGACTGGCAATGTGTAGTTTAAGGAAGGTGACACCAGGTAACCATACCAATAAGACAATTCGTAGTTAATAAAAATTAACAACTTCAACCCATCCTCTTTCCCTCCCACCTTCTAAAATTAAAACGCACGGCCAGCAATCTGCTGGAAAAGAAAAGAAATTAATAGAGTGTTCATGGATACTTGAGATCGCTTACATATTTGCACCATAGGATATCATTCCACTACAAAGTAAGAGTTCTTTATCTTCTGCTTAATATCTCAAGGTTGCTTGGTGAGCGAAGAGCTAGTGTGTGTGGTAATGTATGTAGTTTACCTCGCACTGCGGCTAGATATCCTCTACTCGGATATCCTCTACTCAGAGTGTCAAGAGAATTCCGAAGGACACAATAGGTCATGCAATTAGTAGTCTTACATTGAAGGAGCCAAGCCTATTCTCTGGATTGTGTGCTATGTGGGGGAGTGTTCAGCTTGCCTTTGGACTGGGCTCAGTTTGACTTCCTATAGCTGGTACATGGATTCTAGGAGGGTATTGTTAAGGTTGTACTGTGGTTTGTTAATATCGTTAGTATAAAAAAAAAAGGCGGCCTATTGTGTTGTGTCCATACCTGCAGTATGGGTGAGTATGTTTGGAACTTGCTTGCATTTTGTAGCTTCATTGTTCAATTTTAGGCTGTACTGAGTGGGGGGAGTGGTTAGAGGCCTAATAAGACTGGTACAGTAATTAGGGGTGGGGGGAATGGTTAGAGTCCTAATAAGACTGGTACAGTAATTAGGGGTGGGGGGAATGGTTAGAGGCCTAATAAGACTGGTACAGTAATTAGGGGGGGGGGGGGAGGAATAAAATCTTAGTTTCAGCTAAGGGTCTTATAAGCACAGCTCAACATCCTGATACCAGCAAGTACCCTGCCACACAGTGGCACTGGATGTACTAATTTTTGTAATTTGGAATGCAGTAGCATGAGGTATTTTTATCCATTGTTATTATCCTACCACTTGGTTTAGTTACATCAGTTCGCTTTTATCTCACTTTTCTTGACCTTTGCAATTTGCATTCTTCAGGAATGCACATACCACTGGTGGTATTAGTCTGATGCAATATGTCATGCCCATTTCATCAATATCCTGGGTGGTGGGGTGATTTGAAATGTTTTAAAATAATTTGACCTGCTTCCTAAAAACTGATTGTAAGATATAAAATCAGTAACTTTATTACAGTACGGATTATCCGGTAAAGGAAGGCTCACTCACCATTACACACACTTACATAGTTTGGCTCGCCTCTGGTTATATCTCATGGTGCATCTAAATTATATAGTTTTATTTTCACAGAATTTTGGGTTATAAGCCAATTCTGTTAAGTTGATGAATTTGTGGGAAATAATCTTAAGTGAACTGTGATTCCAACCTTTCTTCTCCTTGTTTCTTTGTGCAGCAAGCCCAAGCTGAGCAAGAAGAAGAGTTTATCTCCAACACATTGTTGAAGAAGATCCACATTCTCAAGAAGGAGAAAGAAGCTTTAGCAATGAACTATGAACAGGAAGAAGAATTCCTCACCAACGACCTATCCAGGAAACTGGCTCAGGTGAGACACGGCAATGTGTCATAGTCACAAACGTGTAAACACAAACACAATGAACACAAAAATGCTGACATATCTATACTGACACTTAACACACCTGATATACTTCAAATTATCACATATGCCAGTCTGGTATTTCTGAATGTGTTTTGCATATGCTTTCAGAAATGTGAGAATTGCAAAATTATTCATTCTTAAATAGCATAATAAGTGGATGTGAGGAATATAAATAGTGCACTTACTGTAGGTGCAATCATTATAAAGCACATCTGAATATTTGTATTAGCAATGTATTGTACTAACAGCAATAAGAAGTCTACATTGATAATGGAGTTTATGTTGTGTCTGGCACTTCTTTCGGTCCCGTGGGAAAGATTGGAGAGAACTAGCATGAGTGGGAGGTACAGGCCCAGCATAAGTATTACAGAGGGTTGTATGTCGAACCAATACATCTCTGTGTTCATCAAGTTGGCTGGCTTTGTGAAGGAAAAAAAAAAAAATATATATATATTTATTCCACCCTAGATAACTTCACAATGATATTTTTAGGTACATGACCTGTGAAATAACTCACGATATTTCACGCTGTTATTTCACGCTATACTGTGCAAGCTCATTACCCCTGTAGTTATAGCAACCGGCCAAACTTTTCAATTTTCTCGGTTTTACAGTTATATCAACATATTTTTATTGTGTGCCACTAACTTAAAAAACAACCAATCAGACAACTAGTTAAAATAAGCAATCTACATCAAGCTCACTCTTATCAATATTATGGAGGACCTAATTAGTGTGTGATAGTGTGTGTTTGTGTGTGTTTGTTTGTGTTTGTTGTGTTTGTTTGTGTGTATGCTGTTTCACTATTTGTACTTCAAACAAAATTTCACACAACCTTGTCAGAAATGCTCCATGTAGTGATATTATCTTACACAAGTAGTCTGCATTGAGAATGGCTGCGATGGTCAGCTTTCTTTGTTGTTGCTGATTTAATTATGTGTCGGTTATGGTAGTAGTAAGCAAATTCACTTAACCAACTTACTGGAGGTCAGAGTCCACATTATGTAGTAACTAGTGTATCTATGTGTATCCACCACAGAATATTGTGTATATATTCTTTTTTTCTTTCTTTCTTTTTTTCTTTTTTTTTTGGACTAAATATCACTACTGAGGTAAACTTGTAATAAATCCTCCCTAGCTCTCATCTTTTAACCCTGTTCTCATTTCCTCCCTGTTCTTTACCACAGCTGCGTCAGGAGAAAGTGCAGTTGGAGCAGACGCTGGAACGAGAACAAGAACAGCAGATCTCTAAACTCACCAGCAAAATCAAACATCTGGAGAAGGAGACTATAGGGAAACAGATGTCCCTAGAAAAGGTGCACAATAGATACCTTCTTAATGCTTGCTTCATTGCATGGTTTAGAGGCAGTGTGGGGTCTGAATGGAATGGGTGTGCTGTAGTGGACTGTGTATGTACACGACATGAATATAACACATAACGCATGTTGTTGAAGACACTTTCAAGTTCCTAAATTATATAGCACAGAGCACAGTGTTACTGGATATGTCGGAATCGTTTTTACTTTCATTAAAATGCCTCCATCTGTTGGTGATGTGGTAATTGTAGTGTGTGTGTGCGCGCGCGTGTGTATGAGATGACTGTGTGGTGTAATAGTTGTGAGAGAATTTTTTTTTGTGTGTGTGTAGACAATCTAATAGTGTTGTCAACCTTGCACATGGTATATTTCTTCACTTTGAGTGCCATTATCTAGTGCACTCGAGTTCTGTACATTTCTGCGTTTGTAGCACTATGCCACATGCTGCCCATTCTAGCATTCCCTTCTCACGCTACTAGCTCTCACTCGCCTAAATAGCAAAGGTCAGTGTACTAGAATATATAAGAGTTGATTTCAGCTATTACTAACTCTTACCTTAATAATAGCAATTTTTCTCGTTATAACAGCCAATATTGTTAATTAAAACTTAACCTGATATTTCGACTTCTTGCCAAAGTCCTCTTCAGGGGTCAACAATTAAATTCAATCGCAGGACTTCGGCTGAAACTCTTACCTTGCGTGTAATTTCTGTCAGTGACTATGGAGTCTGTTCTGGACACCTTGGAAGGAAGTTATTCGGGATCAGGAGATGGCAATCACTTGCAGACCTGTTCAGCAGAAATACTTGAAAGACCTAGCGTGTTTGTACTCTCTTTAGCACTAGACCTGGCTGTGAGAGGGATGGGGTTTGTGTACGGCATGCTGGTTGTAACTCTAGGAATATCCCTGAATGGTTTGATTGTGATGCTAGTCTCTGTCAATAAGAAACTGAGGAACACGTCATTTGGCATTGCCGTTCAAATCTCCCTGGTCAACATTCCTCTGACCCTGGTTCGCTGCCCATTACTTCTGGTCAACCAGGTGGCTGGTGGATGGATCTTCAACTCAAGCTTCTGTGTCCTGACTGTGTTTCTGATTTACGTTTTCAACAGCGTCAGGACTCTGCTAGTCTTTGTGTTTGCTGTGGATCGCTTCACCACAGTGTTTATGCCTTTCCGTTATCCCAAGCACCATCGAGTCATCACATCCTCTCTGTGCATACTGGCGTGGTTAGTAAGCATCTTAGCTTGGTCAATAGGACTTCTCCCCACCATGAAGTGCTATGTGTTCTCAGAGCCGCTTCAGTTTTGTGTGCTATCCCCCACATGCAGTCCTGCCTGCACTGCTTTCTATTATGCCTGTCTGATAGCTCTGGTCATCCTGCCCATTGTCATACCTGCTGAGCTTTTTCTGGCCATGTACTGCAAAAGGAGAAGGATACGACAAGGTGACCTGAGTCTGGGGCTGGCTGAGAAGACCATAACAGACCAGGAGTGGAGAGCTATCACGACCTTCTCTTTGTTGTTTTTGGGTGTATTTTTGGTCGTTTTTGTTCCATTCTCATTATTTCAACTAGCAGAATTGTTTTCTCTGATCAACAATCTGGGCGTGGCTATCATTGTGGTTAACACCATCACGGACCCCATCATCATAATGAGGAACGCAGACGTCAGGGAAGCGCTAGATAGGAGCATTGCCGGGTTCAAGAATGTCTGTAGGAAGCTGAGAAGGAATCCAGGAGGAGCTGGGGGTGGGAGTGATAATTTGGCTGCTAGCTGAGTTGATCATTCCAGTATTATGTTTGGATTGGCTATGTGTAATGACTATAAAAAAATTTTAGTTTTGTAGTATGTTTTTGTTGATAGCTTTAGCTTTTTCTTAGAGATTATTTTGTATTTCCCTCTTTATTAGCTGGAATATTGTTAGTGTTCTACCTATTTAGATTAGTGAGTGCAATATAGGTTGTTTTGGAATCATTGATGGTAGTTTATTATAAAAAAAACTTGTCAAGTTACTGGGGAAGCATTCACTACGATACAAGCTTAGCAGTTGGTTGTCATATGTCAATGGTGGAATATACCTGGTGTGTGTGTGTGTGTATGAGTTTGTAAAATCAGGACTCTATCCCAGGAGCCTTTTTTTGTTAGTTCATGTGTTCTGGTTGGTAAAGAGTTTGTTAAAGGAAGAGGAGAGAGAGAAATAGAATGTTTTAATAGTATTACATATGTTCAAAGAGTGTAGCTTTCCCTGTTAACATGTGTGAGGTCTACAATTGTTCTGTATTAACTAGCAGTGAGGTTCCTCTGAGCGTGTGTAGGGAGATCTGCAGACCTGCTTACACTAAACTATTTAATTAATGGCTATTACCTTCTTCTTTAGTGCCTGGGTGGTTGAAAGGGGAGACTAGGAGTGGGTTTCAGATAGCTTGTGATGCAGAAAGAACACAGCAAGACAGCACATTAGGACTGCATAGTCAGCAAGTCTGATGTGTTCAAGACTGTCTGTCTGTCCGTGTGTCACCTCTCACCTGTGTATAATTCATTCTGTTTTCTGATTCTTTAGCTGGCATTACCCGGTCTTTATAATGTAATTTATATATGGTAATATAAATTTGTACTTTATATTAAAATTTTGTAAAACTTTCTGGATTTATTTTTTGCCTACTAGTGTGTAATTGAATTTCTAATACTTTGGCTGGCTTTTAATAACATTCTTCAATGTGTAATTCAATATACCAAATTGTAAGATGAATTTATACATCGTGGCTCTTGAACTAATTTTTTGTTTATCTTTTGGATTAAATTTTTGCCTAACCTGTGTCAGCGTCTACGTGTTTGTTGGTGTGTGTATTTTCCTCGCAGTTGCGTCGTGAGAAGATAGACTTGGAAAATACTTTGGAACAAGAGCAAGAATTACTGGTGAACCGGCTTTGGAAAAGGATTGATAAGGTGGGTGGGTGCTGTGGGCATGTCAGTGGTAGGAAAAGGGTCTCAAGTAACTGGACTTCTTACTGCGAGATAAAATAGCAGGAGTCTGTTCTAATCTTATACTGTGCCATAATCTCACTGAAATGATTGCCTCACTTCTTTTTCCTGCTTCTTTAAGATGTTGTGTGAAATATGCTTCCACACCTTTTTATGAAATTGTGTTATAACTTGTATGTATATTGTTGTTGTTGTTATTGTCATAGTTGTTTTTCCCCTTAATAATTCTATCCCCATTATGGGATATTCTTCCCTGAGTACTTATTTATTTTCTTTCTTAGGTTGAGCAAGAAAAGAGGGAGCTTGAAGGTCGTCTTGGTGCCACGCCCCCTCCATCTCCCAGTGACCCCAACAGCCAAGTTGTCCTCAACTCTCGCATCATGGAGCTATCCACGGAAGTCAACAAGCTCAAGGCCATGCTCACAGACACTAAAGTCAAGAGTTAGTGTTACAAAGATATATTTAGAGCGGTCATTTCCTGGTAGTGGGTGTGTCCATAGGAGGAAATATATTGCATGTAATTATGGTTCATGGGAGAATTACTTATCCCGTTTTCCAGGTCACAGTCACTTAGTGTAGGACTGAACTACTTTAAAGTTTCGCTATTTTATGTTATTGTTGTTGTTTTTTTATTACTTCCATAAGACCTTGCACCACTACACATTTTACTACATCATTAACAATAGCAAATTTTTCTCGTTCTAACAGTCAATATCGTTAATTAAACTTAACCCAACGTTTTGACTTCTTGCCGAGAAACGTCGGGTTAAGTTTTAATTAACAATATTGGCTGTAAGAACGAGAATTTTTTTTTTGCTATTTATAATTATTTCAGCCGAGAATGACTGAATCATCGTTAAAACACTTAGTGTTCCTGCCTTGTCATATTTTTTTTTTGTTAGGATATCATGTGACTGTCACATGATGTAGAGTTATCCTGTCCTTGTATTTTTTTTTGTTGTAGGTAAAGAGAAGATATCCCAGATTGAAGAAGAGGAGCGTGTTTTAAAGGAGGAGAATGTGAGGCTCCAGAGGAGGCTGCTGAGAGAGACTGAAAGAAGAGAGCAACTGACACGTCAGCTCTCTGAGAGCGAATCTTCTCTGGAAATGGACGATGAGAGGTGAGGAAGAAGTGAAGAAGGGGAGGAGAGAGAGTTAGAGGGGAAGGGAATAGGGAGAAGTGAAGAAGTCAGTTGGTGGGGAAGGAGGATGAACATGGAGTCATGAATGTACAAGGCATTGGAGTGTACATAAGCTAGTGTTTTCCTCTTTCTTTCCCCTTTTATTGTAATTGTTATATCATTCTTCATATTTTGAGACGACTTTCAATGTGTAATTTAATTGTACATATAAATTATATTTGCAGGCACTTCAATGAAATAGCGTCTGGCCGTGTGTTCCACCCTACTAGCCCCTCCCCCTATTCTCCCTCTCCCACTCGCCGTTCCTTGTCACCTTCTCCGGCACTCTTTTGCAGCTCTGGTTCAGTGTTTCCCCCGTCTCCGCCTCTCAGGGGTCGGACCCACAGTTTTGGGGCGTACCCTCCTCACATTCACACCGCTGCCAATCGCCATCTTCACATGTCGTCGGTGTCCGCATCTTCCTTGTCTGGCACTAATCCTGGGACAAGCGTTCGTGTAAGTAAATCTAAACGATCACTGCCGGTGTTCTCTCTAGGATTTTCAATCCACGTGATGGGGAAAAAAAAAAAAAAAAAATCTGCATTCATTGTTGTGTGCATGTTATGGGGTTATGTGTGGGCGTAAATATGTGGAGTGCATGTGTTAGTGAAAAAGCAACTACAATAACAACAGTAAATCTAGTGGTACATTGCGTAATGTCTTTATACAAGTATCCAAGTGGTGCATCATGCAAACCAAGTGGTGTGATACCACTAAAAAAAAGCCCTAGAGAGAATGCTGATCGCTGTGCGATTCTCCAAAATTTTATTTTACTTTTTTGTTTGAAATGCTTAATCTCCCTTTTTACTTTGAAAATACTTACAACTGTCCCCATTATCACAATTTTGAACGAGAACCTGCTTGCTGTTCATGGTTTAAAACAAGTGAGTAGTACACAATAAGCTGATCAGGTGACCTACTGGTTGAAAAACACCAGTAAAGAAAAGTAGGAATGAATTACTAATCAAACTTCAGAAGGAGGCTTCAAGCAACAAGATGTGGATGAGGTAATGTCATACATGTTTAGTTATTTCTAGCAAATTAATTGTTAATCAATAGATAGTTTATATGGTTAGATATTAATGATCATGGGATGCGGGTGGGTTGACAGGATGTTTGATATCATTGAAATCATTGAACTGGTTAGTAGCGATGAGAATGAATCGTATTGGTATTGGTCTTTCAATCAGAATCTTTGAGAAGCATAAATTGCTGTGTTTCAAGTTTTACCTTTTCCTAAACGAGAGAACTAACAAGGAAGGCAAGGAAGGCGTTTAATTTAGTCATTTTTTAGGATTGCCCAAATGTACCCCAGAGGGTCTTGGAACTGGCCGTAGTAGTCTCCCCAAAACTGTTTCTTCAGTGGGACTTTCTCTGTTGCCCCCTTCTCCATGGCTTTCTTCCACACTGCATCTGGATCATCAAGGAACATGTGCAACAGGATTCCAGCATTACCACCACTGCCAATATTGTTGGCTGTTGCAGAGGCATCTTTTGGAATAGGTTCAGGTGTGTCTGGCTTCGTCATATTGAAGCGATCGCTCATCATCAGCATGCCGCCATTGATAGTCATCTGACAGTGCATCACGTCCCCGCTCTCTACTTTGTTCATGACCTCCACTTTCCCTCCAAACACAAACTCGATCCATTCCACATGCTTCTTGCAGTCCGGGGAAATAATGTACGCCAGCACACCCTTTTCCTTCTTACTCTTTGCAGAAGAGGATGGAGAAGCTTGACAGAATGACCAGCAATATCCCTTGGCATCCCTGGCTGTGCCGTAGAGGTCTCCCCAGAACTGGACCTCGAGCTCCACTAGAGTGGAAGCTCCGTTACTTAGGAGCTTGTCCCACTGAGTCTTTGGGTCCGGGACATTTCTATGCAGGATCACATGGGACTGGACCAACTCACCTTCTGAAGCTGGCGGCGGGCCGTCAATGTCTTCTCCCAAATACAGCACACCACCACTCAGCTCGACAGAACAATGTTGGACCTGATTCTTCTCTGTCATGTACTTGTCCTTCACCGTGCAACCAAGCGCTTTCTCGGCCCACTCCAGGTAAGCCTCACAGCCCCGCACCATCAGATAAGGGATGACTCCGGACTTGCGACACTCCCCGCCTTCCATCAACCCCCACACAAATCCAAACGGGTCACGTACCTGGCCGTACACGGCTCCCCAGAATCGCTTCTTCAAATCTTCAACTATACTTGCCCCGTTGTTGAGGGCATTCTTCCAAAACGGGTTGGGGTCCTTGCACTCAACTTGCAAGAGAATGCCGCTTGACTCTGCTTCTCTTTCTTTCTCTGACAACAATTTCTCTTCCGAGGAACTGGCCGAGTCACAGATGTACAGGTGACCACCATTGACCATCATGTCGCAGTGCATGACGTACTTCTTGTCTTGGGTGTGGTATATCTCCTTCTGCTCCGCCCCAAACACAGCCTTGAGCCAGGCGATGTGTTTGGTACAGTCACCTGACATGATGGTAGCAATAACCCCTTGGTTATGGTCAGCCATTTTAAGTATCTAATTTGGGGGGGGGGGAAAGTTAAATAAACATAATTGTAAGATTTTAATTAATATTGGCGAACGAGCGTAGCGAGCGAGACACTTACAGGGGTAACACAAAATCGGGGATGTTTGTTTATTTATATATATGTTTGGACGTATGTATGTGATTTTGTACTTTGACCAACCGTATTTTTGTGTTCGCTCGCGTTCGACCCCGTCCCAAACTTCACTAAACAGAATCCTCTGGTTTAGCGACCATTACCCATATCACCTTAGAAATTGAATTGTTTACCGCTTTGAATTGTTTTGCGGGTGCAGTTAAAACGCAAAAACTTATGGGAGCTCCATTTCTATTTGAGTTAGTGGAGGTGGTAAGTTAATACACTATTTGTCACAGTTATAAGCCCTACTCAACAGCGTTTACTTGACAATTCATTGTCCACTAGAGGAACCACGAAGGTAAGTCTTGCGTCACGGTATTTAAATTTTTCTTTTTGATATTCTTATTCTTAATAGTAGTTGTAACGCACAATACTTTCACACAACTGAATATACCTACTTGATTTTGTTGCTTCTTTTTCAATTCAAACAGTTGTTACTATGGCATTGAAACCTCTTCACAATATTCTGTGGTGGATACACATACACTAGTAACTACATAATGTGGACTCTGACCTCCAGTAAGTTGGTTAAGTGAATTTGCTTACTACTACCGTAACCGACACATAATTAAATCAGCAACAACAAAGAAAGCTGACCATCGCAGCCATTCTCAATGCAGACTACTTGTGTAAGATAATACCGCATAATATACTTAATTAAAAAACTCGACTTTATTTTAGTAGCTTGAGTGTTAGTTGTTAAAATCAATCATTTAACAATAGTGTAGTTTAAGGCTCGCTCGCCATTTGTGCTCAAGCACACCACTAGTATTCCAGGGAATACGGATAATTGAACTTTAGAAGTAGACAAAAAATTCATCGATTTCTATTTATGTGCCAGCAAATTTACTATACCTTATTTCTTTTCCTTTTTTGTGTGCGTGTTCACAGCCAAGAAGAAGAGCTCAGAGTGGAAGCGGTAGCGGCTACGTCAAGTCCAAGAAGCACCTCGATTCGTCCCCTTCAACCGTCAGCTAAGAAGTCGCGTGTCAATCTCGACCGCGTCCGTTGAACATTAACGGTACTTTACCTATCTTTTGGTTTGCAATTCACCTTTTCCTACGTCATCATTTTCTGTCAATTTATTTTCAATTAAATAAAATGTTGCGTTATAATTTCAGTGTGTATAAAAATGCAATTACTTCAGTGAAATGCTAAAGGTGATCATTTGCTGCCAACAACATTGGTAGCTATAGAGATTCAAGACATTGTTATAGTCCTAGAACAAGTACTTCACTCTTTATTTAGTTCAGGACAGTTATTATATGGCAATTTATACTTTAGTTTAATAATTGCATGATTCAAGGATAACTTGTTATTGCTCACTTTTGTTTTCGTCTTCTAAAGTATTTTGTTCTCTATTTTTTTCTCACCACTAATGGGTTGTGGTTTAGTTAACTAAAGTAACATGCATAAATAAATACTGGACTATACTAATATTGAATGTCATTAACATAAATAAAGCCACTATAATAAAATAATTAACAATACTCTGTGAAATGCTGTCACGTTAAATTAAATCACTAAAGCAGTTCCAACAAAAGAGCACCACTGTGACTATATCAGTCTGCAACTGAAACTAAATTAGATTAGATGCCAAAATAGATAAACAAGTGAGAGTCACCCGGCAGCGGCCAGCTATGCTGTGGCTGGCATCTTCTTCAGACTGCTCAGACATTGATCAAACGTCTCGTCCTGCACAACAAACACAGCGAGGACAGAGACACAAAGACATACAGAGAAACAGAATGACGAATACACATAATTGTGAAGGAATAAAATGCAAATTTAAAAATATATATGATTAGTTAATTACCATAGCACTAGATAGATCTGTATCATATGATCTATACACTACATACACTTACACAAACCATTTAACACGCACATGTAATCCCAGCACACTCACACATGTCTGAACAACAATGAATACAGCACATATAGATACTATAACTCAACTAGGCTCCGCCTTCACCCCGCTCATGCATCCCAACAGATCCATGCAAATAATTACATTATTTTTTTTAACTCCCCCCCCCCCCTTATAAGTAATAGTTGCACGAGGACATTTTGACTACAAAGCATCAGTTGAATCTCGAAATATTATACAGTTTGAAGCAAAATAGTACTACAAACAAAAAATAAATACACTCAAATCCCATTTTAATGGGACACCTCTATTGCGGACACACCTCTCTACCGGGCATAAGTAAACTTCTCAATTTATCAATTCTTATTGTGCAACTTTGCTGATTGAACTTACAATAACTACAACAACAAAAAAAAACACTTTAAAAAGGGTTGTCACTAATGCTGTTTAGGTTGAAATTTACATTTTAGTTACAGTTTTTTGACAGAAAATATGTCAAGATTAATTTTAGTTATAGTTTTTCACTAACAAAGACTACCGTTTTTAGTAATTTGACAAAATAAAAGCTGTGGTTCCCCCCCCCCCCCCCCCCCCCCCCCCCCCCCCCCCCCCCCCCCCCACCAGTAACTGGCAATTCAGATATACGGGCACCCTCAGCCCTAGGTGCCTGGATAAGAGGGGATAGAATCTTCTTGTATTTACCCAGCCAACGTAGCATTGCACCGACCAATATTCCCCACAGTATCCCCCACTAGTACTGCTGACCTGCTTGCCCTTGAGAGCCTCAGTGACCTGGCCCTCGATCCAGTCTATCATGTGCTTGTGTTCGTAGCCGCGTCGAGCCGCCTCCTCCTTGACGTGATACTCCAATCTGTTGAGCAGCTCCGCGCCCACCTCATGCTGCCTCCGTCTGTACTCTGTCTCCATCTCCATGGTATTCAGATCCTGCAGACAGTGAAGGAAGACATACATACAAGCTAAGCACATGGCAAAGCTATTATTCTTGGTGTTTGTATGCTCTAAATGGAGCACAGTCAGATCCAGGACCATTGTGTAATTCTCTCAAATTACCTCTAGCTGAATTCTCTCAAAGTACCTCTAGCTGAATTCACAGAAAAATAATTGTCAGTAATCTCCAAAATCAGTGTGACAGGACAACTCTATAACCCTCTCGCACATGTGCACTGAGGTAAAATAAAATAGATGTTACAATTGATAATGCCATTCAAGTGCAGCAATACAATAATAACCCATTTAGCCCCACCCACTCAGACCCACCCTCATTAAGGTGACGAAGTCTTTCCTCTTTGCCAAAACGCCCTCGAGGCCTTTGTTGTAAGCAATGTCATCCTCGTAGGTCTTCATCCAGCCCTTCTTACGATTCTCAAAGATGTCGATGAACTCTTGAATTTTGGCGTCTGCAAATTCAGTCGCAGGTTGTCCTACCTTCTTGTACAGGAAGTAGAACACTCCGAACACAACAACACCTAACAGCGTCTACACACACACAATTAATGGTGTGTTCAAACACTACGAAAACTAGAGCACTGAAGTACAAACCCTCAGCGCTAGTTAGCTAGTATGATAAAGAAAATAATAACAAAGGAAAAGTGTAGAAACAAAAAAAAAGAAAGAGAAGTGGCATGAAGAGAGGCAGGAAAGAGAAAAAGACAATGAAGAGGGACAAAAGAAAGAGGAATGAATGAAAAAAGGTAGGAAGAAAAGAAAAAGGAAGAAGAAAGAAAGAAAAACAGTACAAGAAAAAAAGAGGAAAAGAAAGGAAAAGGTAGGAAAGAAATAAAAACAGTAGGAAGAAAAAGAGGAAAATAAAGAAAAATAAGGCAAGAAGACCAAAGGGGAAAAAAAAAAACAGGATGAAAAAAAAAAATGAAAAAAAAAAGCGTCGACATAGGTTTAAACCAGTTATTTTTTTGGGTTAGGTATTTGCTCACCCCACAACTACCCAACACAACAACTCACAGTGAAACCACGTAATTGTTAGCTATTTAAATGTGATTTGCAACCTGCAAGCTGGCTCACGTGACAAGCAAGTTTTTTAAGGGGCGGTTCCCATTACCGTAACGTACGATTGTAGGACTGAAATTCTACTCGCTTTTTCTTGAAAAATAAGTCAAAACTAACAATTCTGGCACATTAAAGGGACTTACTCTGTGAAGTGCTATAGTTTGATGTCGCTTTCAAAGTCTGGGTAGCCGTACTCTTCGAGATCCCCTGTTGACTGACGGAATGACTGACAGGATGACTACTGTAACCCTCTGGGCGCATGCGCGCTGAGGGTTAATAACCTGCTCCTCCAAATAGCTCTATATGCATAGTCTCACCCAGTTTTACATTACCCCTTCAATCTCAGACAAACATAATAATTAAACTCTGTACACTTTTTTATTTGTTTGATTTTTCCATCCAGATTAAGTTGAGGTGAAGTATAAATCAGTTTGCTTATAACCAACCTGGGACCACTTAATACTATTTCACCCCTTCCATTTACTCACATACTTACAATACATACACACATACACACATACATACATACATACATAGGTTACACCATGATGTGGAGGTCGGTAAGGGAATTATACAACCGAGGGAGAAGGCCTGAGGATAGTGTAAATCCAGCACCGACCGAACAACAGAGGGATGCAATCGAGTCGAACCATTGCTCTAGGCTACAGGAAAGGCATAAAACTAATTTTTGATTGGACGTTTTACTTATTCACCTCCTAGGATGTGGGTATGAAATATATTCACGCGAATCGAGTTGTCTGGCAGGACGGTTTGAAGGTACCATGGTATAAACAAATAACGCACATAAATATGTATAGGTTACATCACGAGGTGGAGGTCGGTATGGGATTTACACAACCGAGGGCCGAAGGCCCGAGGATAGTGTAAATCCCGTACCGACCGCGCACCGAGCGGTGCAACCGACTTGTACCATGGCTCTAGGCTATAAGAAACGCATAACAACCTTTTTTTCTGTAGCCTCATTGGTCGCCGCTTCGCTTAGCTACAGATCGTAATTCTAGGCCACGGGCAAAAAATATTCACCTCCTAGGCGGTGTATAAGTGATTTATTCACCCCGAATTGAGAAATCTGATTGGACGGTTTGAACGAACCATGGTATAAGCCCACAAATCTAACTGTAGCAGTTACAGACTCACAATGCAATAAAGTATAAAACTTGCAACTTTACCTCAGAATTTATCACATAGAGTTCCTTTGAAATAAGATAGGCAGACACGCCCACACCCAATGTCCCCGCCCCAGTCACACCTGTCTTGTCGTACAGGAAACCCTTCAAACCAGTACGCCCACCTGTGTTGGCTGAAGAAACACACAACAACAACAACAATAACAATTAAACTGTCTGTAGTTAAATTTACAATGTTTCAGGTCATGCTTATTTTCTTGCTGCTATTCTTGACTTGCACATTTCAATTATACATGAAAAATATATTTAGTGCTTTAAAACGAAATAATTACATTTTTTTGTCCACAAGCTTATATATGGTAACAAAATAATGCAAGTTATACATCAATTTTTATACATGAAACAAAGCAAAATGATGCACTAGATCTACTGTGAAACAAGTTTACAAACTGATATTTTCAGTAACACGTTACCAGCTTCAGCTCTTCATTATACCACACACCCCCTCCCCCACCCCCCCCCCCCAAAAAAAAAAACCAAAAGAAAAACCAAAAAGCAGAGATGCAGGTACAGCACTAAGTGACGACTTTAGATTACCCAGTTACTTGCCAGAGAGCAAATATAAAGAGAACTTCAATTTTTTTAATTTCTTTAGTATTGCATTCTTTTATTTATTCAATTTTTTTTTGCTAGGCAGTTCTACTGGCTCTTACACTTCATTCAAATAGGCCTGAAACAAAACACAACTTAACATGTGCCAGCCAGACCTGTCAGACACTGTACTCACCCCACCTTACTGAGTTAAAAACTGAAGTAGCCACACATAGGCTCATTTAGGTTATAAAATATCAATCCCATATGATCTGCTCTGCACAACTGACAATGGGACTGCATATAATGTGGACAGAAAGTGGGAGTGGCAAGCAGAACCAGGCATGGCGTATCAAATGTTTATATTACGAACATCGCTAGTTCGTATTACTTAACATGGTTACAGAGACCTGGTGCTCCAAATTACCTTCATACTATCTAATACCTTGAGTTCCTGTTCCTTAATGCTATAAAAAGAAAATTACGAACTGACCACTTTTCTACCTTCTACCTTCAAACCCTTTACCAAATTCACTATGCAGGAAAAGGTTTGGGGTAACTGACATAGACCGAGTTGTGCTCACAAACCTTACCATAATTTCCCATCTTGCTGACCATGCAAACACAACTGGTTGAAAATCAGTTGACCAGCCTTTTTCGTCCCGTGTACTGTGTAGCAATTGGTAAAGAGTCTGGCTGCACGAGATTATCCATAAGGAATGTCAGGGTTTTAACTGGCATAATAGCACAGTGTTTTGTGCACAATGCACCTGTTTATTAAGTTACTGAAAGAAACTAAAATCAGTCTTCATTGGTGTGGCTTAATTAGAAAATTATTAAATTAAAAAAAAAAAAATACAAAAAGTGCAAGCAGCATGACTTACCTTGGGTGTCACTCCAACGCACTGCACTGGAGCTTAAACATCTCATTACAGGGACTTGATGCTTCAACGCTACAGGAAAATTAACATCAAAATGAAGACGAGCTGTAAAACTCCGCAATCAAATGATGGAAAAGGAGTTAATCCCAAGCTAACCTGCACGTAAGCCCAAGTTGAAAGCCAACTTGGAGGCCATTCTGCTCAGCCCCACTCAACCTCAGGCCAGCTCACAGTACATACACACACAGTACAGGATAGTTATTGTTTTCAACAATCTCACGTGAGATCTTATCCTAATTACTCGAACATTGTATCCCTTTACCATAAAGTAATTTCAAATACAGGTCCCTTTTGGTCCCCATCCCTCGTGGCGGTATCTGGAAGATGGTAAGTCTGAAATTTATCTTTTTGCATCACGTTATGGAGGATCGCATATGCTAGGGACTTGACGATAAATGTAGTCTACATGCTTGAGTATGTTATTATATCAAATCTAGGTGAACGTCCCTAAGCAGAGGAAAACATTTTGTCCTTTCTGTAAACGTCATACGGCGTTCAAAGTAAGTCAGTACAAGTCGGGAAAGCCTTCTGTGCACGTACTAGGTGAGATAGTGATGTAATAGAAGTGCGCAATACTCTACTGTGAGTATCTATACAGGCAAGCGAAGATATGATAAGAAACAGAGAGGGTATGGAGGTCAGACTAAGCCTATTTTTAGAAAGAAGGCTAAAACAACAAAGAAAATAGTGTTGAGAATGGAGTGTTTGACTTGTAAGAAGAGAAAGCAGGTACCGATTAAAAGATGTAAACATTTCGAGCTTGGAGGGGACAAGAAGAGAAAGGTGGGTGGTGATACTGTACCTATTTTATTAATTATTGATTGTTTTTTTGTGTCTAGGGACAAATGATCATGTTTTGAATTGTACGTGGTGCAGCATATTTTGTCACTGTTCTTCTATTGTTTACATTTATGTCAAATGGATGCAATTCATGTTGGAAAAAATTGGGATTTTTCACTTGAATAAAAGGGAGGAGGTGATTATAAGGGCATGCGCGTGGAGTGACTATAAATTACATCGCGGTGTATTTAGATAATCATAAAGACAAGCTTTCGGTGTGTAAGTAATGAATTTTATTTCAGGTGCGTGGGTTCATCTCTGAATAGCTTTTCGCGACGTTTATGGTGCATCTCTACGAATACGTTACGCGATGTCCTTATGTGAGGGTAGCAAGTGTATGGCTTTGTTAATAGCTTTGGGTGTTGGAGCAACTGGGATACTCGTTGCATTCGGTTGTGGGATTTGCAGATTCTACCGATCTTCTGGCAGACGGGATTCTGTCGTCAAAAGGAGCGGAGAAAAGCGGCGATTAATTGATGATTCCTCCGAGGAAGATAATTACGGTTCGAAAGGAGAATTGTCTAAAGGGGAGTCTTCAAAGGAGGAATCTGGCTCTGAAGAATATGTAAAAGAAAAGAACAAGGCTAAAGGTAATCTTAAATAGGGTTTCTTACATCTGTAAAGTTATCGTTGTTGTTGTTTTTGTTTAGTTTTTTAATCTTTGCTATCGTCAGCATCTTATGTTATCACTGTGTTGGCTCATGCTCACTCTTTGTGTTTGTTATTTGTCAATGTCAGAAACCTTGTGATATTTGCTTTGAGGAAAGCTTGCATGTTATGATCTATTGAGCAAAACAAATAGTATCTGCAGAGCAAATTGTATGTTTCATGGCCACCAGTGTTTTCAAGTTCAACATGGTGTATTGTTTCATGAGATATTGTGCGGTTACTTATTGTAAGCATTTTATATTTGTATTCTAAATAACTCCAGTAACCCAAACACCTGAACGTTCAGCAAAAAAGCAGACGTCTCCATCAAAAAAGCAGGTGTCTCCACGCCATGGAGACGATGAAAATGTACACGATTTTGGTCCACTTCCTGAAGATAAGGGGACTTATATCCTTTCTCCCGTCCATACCTCGATACCTAACTCGGAACCTACAAGCAAACCTAAACCACATTCTGAGCCGGAAGAACTGAGGGAAAGTTCGGTATCGGAGAAGCCCACCGCTGAACCTGAAAAACCAGTAACTCTTCCCGAACTTACGGAAAATCCAGTAACCCCTACTGAACTTACAAAAAAAACAGTAACTCCTACCGAATATACGGAGAAATTAACTAAGGAGAAACTTGCTGATGCGGCAGAAGATAAAGAAAAAAGTTTGCAAGATAACTCTAGTTTGAATGATGTCTTGACTCAATCCAGTTCCGATAAGCCCAGTCATCACATGATGCCATTGATGCCAGTAGGACTGGCAGAAAAAATTGCCAAAAGAAAGGTAGAAGATACTAACGAGACGGAAGGTGAAGCATTGCGATCTCCTCCTCCTCCTGTTACTGGTGATACCGGCACACAGCCTGCCTCCATGAGTCCCGATGGTTCCCTGAAGCCACCCCCACCTGTAGCACCGAAGCCTAAATCCAAGTCGAGCGAACCCATTCAAAGCCCAGTGTCACCTAAAACTAACTCTGGAAGTTTGAAATTACCAGCAACAACGCCCGTCAAACCTCAGCACAAAGGTGCGAGTGACAGAGACGAGGAAGTGGCTGATGGAAAGCAAACTGGTGGGACAGGAAGTCGCAGTGAAGTGTCACCTACTAGTCCTGCCATGTTGACTCAGTCTACCTCAAAGACTCCCAATCGTGTCCATGGGATACAACTGATGCCTGTGGGCCTGGCTGAGAAATTGTCTGCACGAAGACAAAAGATGGAAAAAGATAAGAGCACAGAAGGGACTTCGGAAACACTTCCTGTGGTCGAGCAAGAATCTGAGTCTTTTTTTAAGACGGCTTCATTTGATGATGTAAGTTTTCGTTTTCTGTTAGGATAGATTATGTTTTATATTGGTCATTGTTAATCTTTTTAGTATTATTGTTGCTGTTGTTGTTATTATTATTATTCATCTGCTAGTACTATTATGACTAGAATATTACGACAAAGGTTCTCAGAAACCTGATATGTATCACAAAAAAAAACATTTTCTTGTTGACACTATTATACATGTAAACATAGTACAAGTTTCAATTATGTTTGTAAACCAACTTTTAAATAAGCAGCTAATTACAACTAAGTTGTAATTAGCTGCAGTTTCTGGTTATTTAGCAATCTCTTTCCCTTTATTTATTTTATTGGCCACTGTTGTCCTTACTTCTAAGCTTTTACTACAGTGTCGTCATATAATACGTATGTATTACTCGTTAAGTGCTTTCTTATGCATTTATGTAGTTATTATGGTGGAAAAAAGATGGGGAGGAAAGGTTGAGGTACTCAGTGTGATCTTAAACTTCTATTTTAAGTACGCTTTGTGTGAACTGCTCAGTGCAATTTACCGGGTTGGCAAGCTGGCACAGATATAGATAATACCATGGCAACCGTGCCCCAACATGGTGAAAGGAGAATCATTCCATCTCTTCCTAATGCTCTAAGAAACCAACACATGTTCCATTCATGAGAGGCTTCACTGCTTATTAGATTTTGCCTATAGTAGTGACACTTGGTGCTGGTATTGAGGTTGAAAGACCAACCACCTAGTTGGCACAATACGTGTTCATAGTGAGGCATTGCTGGGGAAACACACCGGGGTCAGTACTAATGGTTATGATAAGACCATGGAGCGTTGGCTAACTTGAAAGAAAAAAAACTTGAAAGATATATAGTATAGTGTACGTTTGTTTTTATTTGTTTAGTGGTTGTTAGGATTTAATAGGTAATTATACCAACAGCTGGTTGTTGGGATTTTAATTTAAAATGGGACAATTAGAGTTTACATGTGCAATAAATATAGCATAGAGGTACGGCAACAGGCACCGTCAAGATTTGGATACTAAGGCAAATTGAATCAAATGTAGTCCTATATTTGGTCTTATTGTAAGTATTGCAATGAAATAGGACTGCCTAAATCAGGTTGAAATTTTGAAACATGCACTGGAAACAGAATGAGAGAGAGAGAAATGATGTCAACTTGCTTTTTATTTATTTATTTTATTTTGTTTTTTATGTATGTATCTGTGTCCGGCTTTTTCTCTATTTTTATACACTCAGCTCAGCTGGTTATTGCTAGTATGTATTATGGTTAGGTAAAATGTTTAGATTTCGAGAGTCTAGCAGAAATAAGAATTATGCCACACCCCAGTTATTTACCAGCCTCAAATGCTGACACAGGAAAAGTATTAGTAAAAACCATTACTTGTGACAAAGTACACTTTGTGATATGGCTGCTTGCATTGTGAACTGGCAGCTGTTCCTAATGACCTGCTGAAGAAAACTAAAACTACAAGTGGGTAACTCCAAGTACAATATGTAATTAACTGATATCTTTCTCTCCTGTTCTGCAATTCTTAGTATTTGTTGGAATGATCTGTTCGCTCTATTGCATTCATAATACAATTATCTATCAAGCACTTCAATAATATAATTATCTATCAAGCACTTCATTATAATTTACAATGACTTAGTCATTAATTTATACTGAAAATCCCACTTTTTTTATTTTTTTATTTTTTATTTTTAGTGTCTCTGTATGTATACCAGATGTGCAACCAATACTAAATCTGGTGTTCATAAGCCACACCTACATGCAGGGTTTTTAAGGAGGCTGGGGATGTTTACCCCTTAAGGAATTTGTGCCCCTACACACACACACACACACACAGCATGCACACTGCTGACACATACATCCCCACCCCCTCACTGACAATAATTTCTGTTTGTCCCCTCCCCCCTTTCCTTTCTCTGGACTGAAGGTCAGGCGGTGAACTGAGTCCCACTGTAGACGGCTAGTTACTGGGCATTATTATGCCAAACTTGTGCAGTATGTGTTGTATAAACAGATTATAATAATCATTTCAGCCAAGAATGCCATATGTATCACTGAAACAAAAACTAAACTTGAGCTTCAGGTCCAGCCATTTTATGTATTTTTTTGAGCCTTATATAATTATTCCTGTAAGATTCAACTTTGGGATCCTGCCATCCTAACTTATTTTCTGTGAAACTCTCTATGAGTTCAGTTTTTTTGCCACAAGTGTGGTGTGCATCTTGTTGACCTCAAGCTAAACAATTTAGAAATTCAGTCGGTCTCGGCTGAAATAATTATAGTAATACTCATTCTAGCAGCCAATATTGTTAATTAAATCTTAACCTGACGTTTCGACTTCTTGCCGAAGTCCCCTTCAATGAAATGTCTGACCCAATTTCTAAATTAATAGCAAATTTTCTCGTTCTAACACCCAACCCCTGGGACTTCGGCAAGATGTCGAAACATCAGGTAAGTTTTAATATTAACAATATTGGGTTAGAACGAGAAAATTTGCTATTAATTTAGAAATTGGGCCAGACATTTCAAGCCATAATTTTCATTCTTCATTGATCATGAACTAGTGACATAATGTGCAGTATGTATACAAGACGATAGTCTCGCGGGGGGGCAGACCCTTTACCAAATGCAAGGCAGGGAAAGGCTCTGGTCAAGTGGGGGGGGGGGGGGGGTGCACTGTACAGGACCCACAAATTCCTGGGGAAAATGCGGTGTTAATCAGGACACCAAATTACCACAAAACGCTAATTAGAACCGTTTCGCTTATTGCTCTGCTCTCACTGTTTAACTGGCTCCGTTTAACTATGGCGAGTTGTTGTTTATGCAGAAGTGACTTATCACAAAAGCCTACACAAGTAACTGTCTCTATGGATCTCCAATACTTCATCCAAGGTCACTCCCAACTTTTCAGCTTCATTCTCCAAGATAAAAGCGAACTGTGAGAGCAGAATAATAAGCGTGACGCTTCTAATGTGTTTTGTGGTAATTTGGTGTCCTGATTAACACCGCATTTTCCCCAGTAATTTGTGGGTCCGATACAGTGCACCCCCTCACTTGACCAGACCCTTTCCTCACTTTGCATTTGGTAAAGGATCTGGCCCTGCAAGACTAACAAGACGACTATGGCAATGGTGTGCAATATAAGGAAGTATGATATTGCTGTTGTTTTAATATTTTAAAAAAATTATTTTTTTTAATCATTACAGCCTGTTCAAAAAGCACCTCTCCGCAATCCACCTAGGAATAGAGGTCCAGCAAGACGGCCTCCCTCCATGGCAGTGTGGAAATCTCCACAGCCACAAGATTGATTCAAAAATAGGTTTTATCAGTCTCTTGGTACACTGTTTTCGCATTTTGTGTGTGAATTTCATAGTATTTTTATATTTTTGTTTATTTTTTTACGTTCAACCAATGAAGTTTGGTTCAAACAGTGTTGTGCTACATACAGAAAATTTTCAAACGTCTTCTTAGCCAAGTTCCCAAATACAGTTGTGTATGAAGTGCTAAATACAGCATGTGGCATCAGTGCGTTATTTGTTTTGTTTATGTGCAATATTGCCTAGTGATAATTTGATGATTGCAATCCAGTAAGACTAGATCTCCTCTCAACACTTACCAACTTCAGTAGTCAATAAACACAAACATGTAAATGTCATTTACACAGATCTAAATGTAGAAAGGAACCTACAGTACCTTATCCTACATTTTACATGAAGGAAAAAAAAGATTGCCCTCTATAAACCAACAAGCTAATAATTGACAATAATCCGTTTAGAAATGCATGCTTTTACAAGTCACGTATACGAAGACAAAGAATAATCAAAATTACTGCATAAATTTAGCACATAAACGCATGGACAAATGCAAATGAATGAATTACTGGAGGGAGAGAGAGTTCTTAAGGAGGAAAGTGAGTTTTGAATTATGCCACATATTTACAATAAACAACAAATTCCAAAACACAGAACATCAACAACAAAACAAACTCAACTCCACTGATGCACGCACGACAACGACACGAACACAACACCGGACGACAACCACGACAACTTTTCACAACAACAAAATCTGCAAGAAGTAAACAACAAAAACGTAAACAAAACCTTTTTATACAAAAAAAAGAAAAGAAAAAAAGAAGTGATATTTATATAAACCTGAGATTAGTGCCAAACCATGTCAAATACAGTCTCTTAAAGAAAGTGATTTGTTGAAAGAAAAGTGACCTGAAAGTAAACAGTGCAGGAATTAAGAAATGTCCATGTAATGCAGGGTAGACTCTGAAAGGGCCAAATAGTTACAAAAAGGAAATGCGGAAAATGTACAATACTGTGCTAACACTTTGAATCCCTCTTCGTTTCCAAGACATACTTTCCATTAGTACTTCATCAAAGCGTGAGTTCTTTCGCTCGTCAATATGGACGACCATCTTTGGCTTTCTTCAGCTGAACCTTGAGCCTCTTGGTCCCCATCTGGAATCCGTTCATGGTGTTAATGGCAGTCTGTGCTGAGACGGGGTTGTCAAACGAGACAAAGCCGAAGCACTTGCTGAGGTTAGTGGCACGGTCTATGAAGACCTTAGCGCTGATTACGGTTCCGAAGGTGGTGAACATCTGGAAGAGGTCAGGGTCCGTGACGTCATTGGGTAAGTGGTAGATAAACAGATTGCAACCGTCGGGACCTGGAAAAATAAATATAAGAGCTTGCTGTTTTAACAACTTCAGTACATCTAAAAGGTCTCTTTCAAACCAGTCTCCATGTAAAACACAATACGGCATGGCAACTATAATTAACTTATGCATAGTTTACAAAAAGCCATCATTTCGTCTCATTAACTAAAATTGGTTAAAAGAAATGCACACACACACACACACAATCTTAATTTCACTTCAGGTCTTACGAATAACAGAATTAAATGCATTTTCTTTGAAGACAATTGTCTCTCTTTCCTCTGGCTTGACTTACCTTCTCTCTGCTTACTATGGCCCTGCACCCTGTGCTTATTGTGAGCATAGCCTTGAGGTGCGAATGTTGACATGGTAGCTGGAAAAAAAAAACAACAACAAAAAACACACACAAAAAAAAACACCAACAACAAAATTGTCAATATCATATACAACACACACATCACTCCATACGTACCTCCTAGTCCGAAGGAATTATTGACGACTGGTGAGGCTCCTACAACTGGAGGAGCACCCACGCCTCCAGCCGTGACCGTTCCCTGACCCACGTTGCTAGCATTCACCATCCCCATAGAAGTTGGTGTGGTCTGTTGGCCGGACTGCATCTGCAACAGCTGCTGAATTAACGGGTATATACACCAATACACTGCATAAATATACTAATTATAGACCTAGAAAAGCACCCAGACAAAAAAAAACAACAACTGACAATTAGTAGCTTAATAGCTTGTATCTAGGCAAACTTGTTACAAGGATTTTTCACCTCCCATTACATTTAATTATATACTTAAGTAAAAAGTTGTATTACATGGCAATCTAACCCGAGAAGTATAAAACAGTATCTTAAGGCTAACAGACCAACGCTAGAATTGTTTCTCTCTCTGTATAAGTCACCTGATAGTAAGCAGCTACTTCTTGCAGAGGAGCAAACTGTAGTGGAGCCAGGCCGGTCAGAGCGCCCACGTTGCCTTGGGCAGCTAACGCTCCTTGCAGTCTCTTCGCGTTCTTCTCTCGCTCAGTATCAGCGATCTTCACAACCACGGGGGAGGAGCATCCCTAAGAAACCAATGCAGATGGAGGGGAAAAAAAACAAAAACAAAAAACAAACAAACAAACTATTAAACCAACTGGTGGCATAGCATACACATAAACCTGTTCCCAATAATTCATTCCAAAAACCTCATTCCGCACATTCTTAAAACTATCAGTCGATTATCTTCACTCCTATTATAGCTAAACGTAAAAATTAGAACTGAAAAAACAAAACAAAACAAAAAGTAAAAACAACAAAACAAACAAACAAAAAACAACAACAGAAAACAAAAAGTTTCACAGAAAATAACCAACATATGAACTCACGGGCATAGTCTGGCTGTGATGAAGTGCTGTAATAGCCTGCAGGGCGTCAGACTTGTTGGTCATCCGTACAAAAGCGGCACCTAAAGTGAGGAGAGAGAGGGTGACACACTCAATCACCTCTTAGCACATGGCTCCTCTCCGCCAACTGACCTTTGCTCCTCCCTTCATCGTTACGCAGGACAGAGACGTCTTCCACCAGTCCGTACGGGAGAAACATGCTCCTGACGTTGTCCTCGGTGAGATCCTTATTGAGCATGCCCACAAACAAACGTCGCTCCTCTTGGGGAGTGATAGGCGCGACGGCAGGACCTAATAAGGTATGGCAGAAGTGAAGAGTGGACGACAAAATATGAAGGGAGAAAATGAATCATTGTAAGTCCACAACTTCCCAACCTCCAAGCTACTAAGCCACCGTTGTTGCCCTTACTCCGTGTCATCCTATAACTAGTAGCGTGCTTGCGTCCGCAGAAATGGCGAGCAAGTTAGCCCAGATATATTTATAAACAGTGACCAGGATTAGTTACTAAGTGTAGTCTCACTCAAATTTTCTTACATATATTCATCAATCTAGCACTATCATATATGCAGGGAAGAGAACTCATCGTGAGCACTGAGTTTCCCACCTTTCTAGAAACTGGTGTATTGTTTAGCAGCACGCTGAAGTTTAGAGTGTAATGACACACTGGTGTCAAAATATACTGCGGCTTTAAACGGTAGTGAAGAGGAAGTACATCCTATAATTTCCAACATCTAGTTTTCTACAGTTAATAGCGCCTTATGGCAAAAATACGACAGTGAAAGGGTTTAAGTTCTAGTTGTAGTAATTAGCAAAACTTTAGACGAAGTAATCAAGTTTATTTTCCTTCTAGTGGCAGCTGAGGTGACTCACTGTAGAGCAAGTAGTTATTGAGCAGCTCTCGTGGCCTGGCATGTGTTGTTAGGTGGTTGGCAAAGTAAACTAAAGTTCCAAGCTTTCAGCCTCCAGGTTTCCCCCTAGGCTATCCAGATGCTGGGCTAGCTACATTAGTCCACACAATGGTCGTCAATTTATTAATCTACCACATGCACTACTAATATATCGTTAAGCTACTACTACAATCCATTACAAGAACAGGGAGAGGAAAGGCACTTCTAACTATTATGTCAAGTGGTTGTTTTTCCTCCCTTCTTCTCGGCCTGCAATAGGGTCACTCACCTTGCTTGTTTTCACTAGGCTTAACTTGCATTGGGTGATTCATCTAAACAAACAATATAACCACAAACAAAGTGACAAACATCTAAACAAAACAACATATCACAAAAACAACACAAGAAAAGTGAATAAAAAATTGCCGACTTCCATAATAGCACATTCAATAGTGTCTATTAGGAAAAATCAACTCCCACTAACTGAGTCCCTGGATTCACAACTAATTAAAAAAGCTTATGAAAGAGAGAGAATACATCTAATTAATATAGTAACTCTTCTAATTACATTTATTCATTGCTCTAATTATACCTGTATTTACGATTATCAACAGATAGCCTAAAAAAATGTTTACACCTCAAGATATCTTCAGCTGGTTTTTAAACTTACAGTACAGTTTTGAAAACCTCACGTTATTTTAAAGATGTTTACAGCATTTATACTAATAAATTGGAAACTTTCTCACACCTATTCCTTTTTTTTGAGGCTTTATTCTCGTAAATGTTCATGTTAAAAAATAATAATAAAATAAAGAGAGGGGAAGAAATTGAAGATTTATAAAATGGACATTGCAGAAGACTCACTCCAGGCAGAGTCTTCTGGTCGTGAAGTTCCTTCTGCGCCAAGATAGCCGAGTCTCTACTGACAAAAGTAACAAACGCACAACCTAAAATAAAATAAAAAACAAATTATTTGAAATGGCAAGTAATAATTAAATAAAACTACATGACCAGAGTTAAGTCACATGACTACAACATGACTTTACACGATCAATCGTGAAGCCATATGACTGCAGTGCGATTATACGGGGTGCCACCCACACAATCAAGCTGTGGCTCCATGGCCTGAATTTGAGTCACCTTCTTGCTATAGTGGTGTCAAAATGAAGCATTCAAGATAAATTCTAGTTGTAAACTGACCAACCGGCATACAGAAGACACATAAGCACATGTGCCCCAGGGGTTAACAAACACAACTCCAGCAAGCAAACTAACATAGCAGTTCTCATAATTGATCACCAGTTTACATTTCTTCCAAAGTTACTAGTGACATGAAACTTTCCCACTTGTGACTGATCTTGTCAATGTGCCAAATGATAGTATAAGATGAGTAAGCTAAATTAGTAGCGTTGGGATAAACAAGAGATTTGAGATGGCCAAGAGAAACTTCACATCACTAGAAATACTTGCACTATGTAATGGTGAAGTGGTAAAGTATGGGTTTTCAGCTGTTTCTATAAAAGATGGATGAGGAGACCCAAGGCCAAATGAGGTCATGATAACACTATTTTAGGGTTACCATGAGAAACATGGTGGTGCTATTAATTACACACAGGATCCAATAAAAGAAATTCCTTTGTTATTCTCTCTTTGGGATAGGATAGCAGAGGCACTTAGAGGGGCTGATGAGTGTAACAGACTGGTGATGCCTTTATTAACCCAACCCATGGTCACACAATGAACAAAGGAAGGCATGGTTTTCCAAATAGAGCACTACATCTCTGCTTCAGAAGTACAACTGATCACAAAAACCAGTAAACATCAGTAACCAATATGGCAATTATGTGCATGTATAATAATATAAAGTGGGGGAAAACTTTTACAAGTATCCTTAGCACAAACTTGTGATACTCCTACAAAAATAATTGCACATCATCCTTTAACTAATGAGAACCTCTTAGCCAATGTTAACCAAGTCATACAACTGTCCTATCGTGATCTTTACCTTTGCTTTTGCCGCTCTGTCTGTCCGTCAAGACGACGATATCACTAATTTGGCCGAACACTTCCATTACAGGCCTCAGGTCCGTTTCCTGCCACGACGGTGGGACCTGACCCACAAAGAGCTTTATGTTATTAGTGTCCGTCGTCATTCCTGCGCTTTTAAGAAGAAAACAGAGAAGCTTGCGCCAATAAGAAGTACAATTGACCTTATACTTAACACGAGGTACAACCAACCGTTTCAAAATGTGCGCAATATAAATTAGTAATGGGCGGAGTTTGGAATGTCTAATAGAAGAGCACTTCAGCACGCGGCGGTGAGGAATATTAGATTTATTTTTTCTCTCCCTTCCCCGTCTACTCGCTTTTTTCTGTGTAAGGGCTGAGAATGATGCAGAATTTGGAGGTATGTTATGCTGAGCGGTAGCGTATTGTAAGTGCAGTTGCTTTTCTTTTTTTAAGGGGGTGAAAGGCGGGGACAATATAGACAATTTTAATGACGAGACATTTGGAGCGGGAGCTACAAGTAAGTGTGTGTGTGTTGCTTGTCACTGGGTGCAATAGTGGAGTGTTACTTGTTGTAATTATTTGTGTTATTTGTCCATTCACTTGACAAACTTGTTATTATGTAAGTGAAGTGAATTCTAAATGTACAAAAAAGCACAAAGAGAAGGGAAAACATTATGCCTCTGTATTACCAACCATCGTGACGGTGTCTTTAAGATGAAGCTGGTGTCGCATATAATGTTTCTTCATGAAATGTCACCTTAGTGTAGTAAGCGTGATGTACTGGAAGACCGCCAGGAGGTGGCTGAAATGAGTGTCCTCCCACACAATGGCTCTTTCTTCCTGTGCCCGTTTTCTCTCTTCAGCTCTTTCTTCTTGAGCCATGCATTGCCTTCTCCTTTGTCTATCTTCCTGCTTCTCAGTTTCTCTGTCCCTCTATCCATGACTTTGTGACACTACTGCCTTCCCTTTTGAGCGCTTTTTTTTTAATCAAGTTTCGCCCCCACCCCTTCAGTTAGTGGCATGGCTTTAGCCACCCGGCTCAAATGAATTATTCATGAATGCACACTGTCATCGTTGTTGGACAGACAAATGTATTATCATAACACTGTGTTGTGTTCCAGCATTGACATCTGGGAAACTACATTTCTAACTAGAAGGATTTAGTTATCACAATTTAAAAAAGCATTAAGATTCTGTGAGTAACGAGCTCATCAGGTGAGCTCTCTTCATATGAACTGTTGAATAATAGTCTTCATGTTCACGCTGTCGCTGAGTAAATCCTTTCTATAAATGCTAGAATTTTTCACCTCCTGCTTTCTTAAAGATTGAAAGTATTAAAGTTTTCGCAGCACTCTGAAGTCTAAATGTGTTTGATTTTAATAGTACAGTGCGGTCGTGTATTTGCTTTTACAGCACACTGCTGAGAAGCAGTGTCCTCTGTTAGAGGTTCTCTATGGACACTTGTAGGTCGCCTTGAGAGTCTTACCTAGTGGTCATTACTCTATCACACGTGCTACTAATATGCATGTGCTTATAATGATATATCCTGCCACATCGTGGCGCTTGATATACTAATTTTTGGTTGTTTAGAATAGAGTAGCATAAGGTATTTTTAGCATCTACCATAGATACAGCAATTCGCTTTTCCCTCACTTTTCTTGACCCATGTATTCATGAATACACTCACACCACCCGGAGTAGTTACTGTTGATGCTTTACCAACCCGTGATGATGCTTTACCAACCCGTGATGCCGCTTTACCAACCCGTGATGCCGCTTTACCAACCCGTGATGCCGCTTTACCAACCCGTTACTGATGCTGCTTTACCAACCCGTGATGCCGCTTTACCAACCCGTTACTGATGCTGCTTTACCAACCCGTGATGCCGCTTTACCAACCCGTGATGCCGCTTTACCAACCCGTGATGCCGCTTTACCAACCCGTGATGCCGCTTTACCAACCCGTGATGCTGCTTTACCAACCCGTTACTGATGCTGCTTCACCAACCAGGCTCAGCTAATGAAACACACAGTCGTCGTCGTTACTGATACACAAGCGTATTATTATGTAGATAATTCACTTGATTTACGATGTCTCCCTTTGCTCGCTTGTATATAGATTTAAAAAAAATAGTAACATAGTTTGTTTTGTTTTTATTTATTTATTGTCTTATCTTTCTCTCTCTCTCTCTCTCTTTTATTTTTTATTTATTATTATTTTTTAAATTATATGTTTATTTATTTTTAATCATTGTAGTTTTGCAAGTCAGGGTAGTATTTCTTGATGAAGGAGGGCTACATTCATATACATTAGTAGAATTTATTCTCATGATGCAGGGAAGGCTGGTTGTCAGTGTTTCAAGTATGATGGGTCATGTTATTAATCAAACACATGCCTCCCAAAAGTTAATATAGTACAATAGCTAAAAGTTAAATTTTAAGTAAAATTATGAAAGTTATTTTTACTCATTGTTGTCATTACCTACCACTTGGTTAAGCTTACATCAGTTTCCCTCTCCTACTCTCTTTTTTCCGGAACTACACATCTTTTCTTATCCCCTTTTCCTTTCCTTTTTTTTTTTTTTTAGTTTTCTTCTTGAGTCATGGAGTTCCTTCTCCTCCTTTTGTCTACCTCTCCTGCTTCTGAATCTCTCCGTCATTCTATCATGATTGTGCACCTAGGCTTTGCGATAGTTTTGCCTTCTTTTTCATACTTTCACATTCCATTTTGAAACTTACGCCACCTTTTACTCGACGGTTCGATCCCTCTCTCCATGCTCCAAGGCTTGCACCTGCAGTTGTATGAACACCATCATACTGTACACAACTTAAAGGGTCCACAGACCCACTCACTCCATGAGCTAACATTGGAGGCCACGTGCCACCAAGGCTCCTCACTCATAGGCCCATGTGCCTATGCATTACAGGACACCCTGTCCTACACTGCTACTGAGTCAGAGCAGAACTAGCCACTAAACTGCCCAACATGAGCATTGTTTCACAACAGACCAAGCGAGGGCCATGATGGCAGCCCCAACTGGGACACAACTAGACTTGGGCCCCCGGCTAGCTTCCCCTCCAGACCTTCAGTCACTTGAATCTCTACAGTTAGCTTAACACCTGCCACTGTGTCTTCTCTAGACAATTCCGTCAAAATAAGTGTCAACTGTCAGATTTGTCAGGTCTGTCTCTGGTCCAAACTGTGAATTGATTCGCTCTCCCCGGGCACCTGCGCAAATCGAGGTTCCTGCCCCTTCTCACACCAGTTTGGAGTTCGGAAGGTTGACCTGTTTCATCTGATCCCCCGTTTTCGTTATCTTGTTTCTTCTGGGCACTCGTCGCACGTTCCAATATTTGCTTTAGCTCTAGAAATATCTTTGCTGATTCTTGCTTTTCTTTTTGTAACTCTTTCTGTAATTTGTCAGTTTTGGTTACAGAGTTCTCTACAAACACTTCACCAATGAGGTTCTGTTTTCTAGCTACGTCCAATAGCCTCCTTATTTCAGAAGCTAGCACACCAGTGATGTTGGCTTTCATACTGGAGACTACTTTTCTAGCCGAGATCATTTTGAAGTCTGGAGTAAAGTCACTTTCAACTCCTGGCACTTTGGTTGCCATGATAGTGGGATATACTAAAGTTGTAGCAAAAAAGGAGGGGGGAAAATGATAAAACTTCAAAACCCGCTCTCAATGTCAGTATTTCTCAGTTAGTGCATCACCCGATGTATGCCCCTAAATAATAGTACAAGAATGAATGTAATTATAGTATGTCCAAGTTGAGTCGGTGCGGTAAAAACCGTTAATAACTTTTGAACGGAAGTAGCTACGCTTCCGGGGTTTGTACCATTCGAAGGCTCGTGCCGAAGCGGTCCAGAAAATTCCCTTTAAAATACTTCAGAGCCAGCGGGAAAGTGCAGTTCCAAAACTCAATAGAAAAGTCTACGGGCAATAAATAAAACCACACGTTTCCCGCGACACGGCGGGATTTAGTCACGCGCTCAAACCGGGCCAACCACGTGCGCAGTACCTCAGAGACAATTTGTAAACAAAAAGCGGTCGTAGTTAGGTGACTTCGTTTCTACCCTTCTGCATTTACTGTTTGCTGACCAAGATAATAAGATATACAATTCATCATGGACTCTGTATGCTACTATTTATGCTTTAGCTGTCCATTACTCCTCACATCTATATAGGTACAGTTCTCTATGGTTATGGGGATGCTATTGACCACCCTCCAAATTCAACTGCTGCTTGTATCTACCACAATTTCAACATTGTAATCATAAAATCATATAATATATATTATATATGTCATTATAAAATTATATTAATTATGTCAATTTTTTTTGTAAAAGTTGAAATTTAACAAGTAGATAGAAAATGATATGAAGGACAAAGTAATACTGGAAAGTGTGTGGCCATAGCTAAAGGTGATGTACTGGATTCTTCACATTACTGTTGAGTACCTCATAAGTTCGTCACACCAAGAAAATAAGAATAGAGTTTAAATACACACTTAAGCACACAACAATCAGACTTACTTGAGGAAGCTTTCAGCCGCGGTCCTGCGCTTCTTTTCCTCTAAGATTTGTACTACATTAGTAGCTCCAGGTCGCCCTCTGCAACCTTCAGCCAGTTTTAGCGCACAACTAGAAGCTCGTATAAACGATAAACTGCGGGTGATTAGTTATAACCGAGCATATATTGAATACAGCAGCGGTAGAAACTGCCATAGCTTCTATTTCATTTCAACAAGTAAACTTACGGTAATAATGCGCACCTTAGACCCGCCCCGTTTTTACTGTGGGCGTCGACGTTTTCGTGCGTTTGAGCTACTACTGTCATGTGACCTTAATTGGTTTCCGGTTTTGCCAAGTGCATTACTCTTATGCCACATTTGTGGTCGCGCCAACTCAACGTGGACATACTATAGCTTCTGAGATATTTCCCTTATGACCCATAGAAATGCAGCTGTGTGGTGAGCAACAATTTGACCATGCTTAGTAAGTGCTTGTTGTTAGTGTCATGTTGAGCTAGTTCACGTTCATTGATTTAATTGGCGAGTGAGTGAAGTGAGCGAGACATAAACAAACATCCTGGATTTTCAATAAGGTAATACAATTGAAAATCGGGGATGTTTGTTTATATATGTGTTTGGATATACGCATGTCATTTTTGTACTTTGACCCTGGCATTTTTATGTTAGTTCGATGGTCGACCCCATACCAAACTTCACTAAACAGAATCCTCTGGTTTATCGATCATTACCCATATCATCCTAGAAATTGAATTGTTTACCGTTTTGAATTTTATTGTGCGTGCAGTTAAAACTTACAAACTTACTGGAGTTTCATTTCTGTTCGAGTTAGTGGCGGTGGTAAGTTAATGCGCTATTTGTCATAGTTATAAACCCTACCAACAGTATTGACTTGAAAATTATTTGGTCTTAGACTAACCACGGAGTAGTCATAATTGAATTAGTGGCAGTCATTCAGGAGGCCACTAATTCAATTATGACTACACCTTCACACCACCCAAGTACAACTCATATGTCACAGAAATTGTCCAACACCCCAGGGCTGTGCCCCACCACACAATGATCTCATGTTCTGTATCATCTGTTAGCTGCCTGTAATATCAGGTGACTCTTAATCATTAACATTAAAGTATTAAACCACAATACATTATAATAAACAATTTATATTGAGCTCTTTTACATAATTAACTGTTAATCAAAATTTCACACTTTAAAAAAATTTGTTTTAATTAAACAATTTTTTTGGCACCCCTTCTGATACTGTTATATATGCCAAACCGAACCTGCATACCAAGTTTCATGCTTTGGTCCACTCTGTCAATAATTTTTCTTATCTGCTGGACTATTACCTAACTGTTCTAAAACATTCTCTTAGCTAGTGTGTTCTCACTTAATGAGCACAGTCAGTGCCTCGTTTCTTTTTATGTTACACTTGTGGATGGACGGCCATATAATATTTAACTATCCCATCATATCTTCAATAAGTCTTTGGTTGTAGTTACCTTCACACATCTCATGCATGCTATTAATTAATTGCTCCTTTATATACATCTGAGCATTGGAGGAGTATTTGATTTAGTTACTGCTGAGGGTGCAGTATCAGCTATAATATAGATCGACTCTGGTGGCAGTTATGCATTTCTGAGGGCAGTCCGAGTAGCTATAAAGCCTACATCCTCAAACTCAAAGGTGCCCCACAATTTTATTATTATTATCGTTATTTTATTGTTGTTATCATTTTTATTATTATTTTTAATTTTGTTGTTATTGTTAATAATATTATTATGGCAATGGTAACAACAAGAACAATTATAATTATATGATAATATGCAAGACAACAATGGAATGCTAGTAAATAGACATAACTCCTGACTATAATTCATACCTAGCTAGCTAATTGCTTAAAGTGAGCCACTTACACAAGTTAATCAAATTCTTATTATATGATATTACACTGAAGCAGACAATATATATAGCTACCCTATCTAGCTGTTACCAAATAATTGTCAATGAAAAAAACAACAACTTAAATTATTGATTATTCGTAGTCTAATGGCCACTTAGACTTGGAATTCAACATAACATGAATTCAGTGAATTCCACTTCATCATGAACTATATAGCACTGAAATAAATATATTGAATAACTTCTAGCTAGCTATTTCCAGGAATTGACAAAAATAATAGCTATTTTTATAATAATACTAAACAGCCAATGAGAATTGGCTATAGCTATTCTGAATAATTAACAAAATGTTTGAGTAATAGTGCAAGTTTGAGAATAAGTAGAGGAAAGTACATAATGCGGCTGGCCCCTAGAATCATTCTAGTATTATTTTATGAATATTAAAGCATTATTGGTTTTCTAAACTGTTTTATTAAAATATAGCTTAAACCTTTGGTATTCATAAAATCCATTTTAGTACAAGAGTTAGGTTTTAGTTAGTTAATGATTATTTCTTCAATTTCGTTTGGGACCAAGGATTTTAGCTAAGAGCTTTTCTTTCTTTAAGAGGTGATAAACAATAATTTTTCCACTGGAGGGCTCAAATGGAAATTTTGCTCATTAGACAGTATGCTATCAGAGTTTCCATTGTGGTTCAGCTATGGTTATTTTTTTTAAAATTGTAGTTTTTAACCAGAAGTTTAGCTATTATATATCAGCATTATTTTTTCAAAAAGAGATTGGTGTATATTCTGTGCCTGTATCCCAGATCTCACTAATCAGAGAACCAAAATCTTTGTCAACTCTGTCAACTAGCACACAAGTTTACAACACATTTATAAGGTAGATTACAATGATAATAACATTGGTTTTTGTCTGCACATGAATATAATTAATGTTTGGTAAAGGGTCCATGCGATTCCCTTGAGTGTGAATTTCACGCTAAGTGTGCATTCACACTAAGGCAGAAAGTGTGATGGACATGCTACCATAGATGGTGGGCATTCACACCACCGGTTTGGTGGGTTTTCACGCTATAATTTTACAGTGTAGTTAGTACTAAAACTATTATATCCACAAGCCATTGCTAGCTAAGTGGTTGGAAAAAAGATAGTCCTGATTATTAAGTTTCAATTTTATAACGAATAGCTAGGTTTAATTTTTTTTATAGTTATGAATGTTTCAGCTAACTATGGCTAGTAGTTAATTACCTAAAAAGCTGGATACTTTTACCTTAAAATGACTGGAAAATTTAGCTTTTAGAAGGAACCATGAAGAAAGTTGGACCAAGTAGCTATGAGGTGAATATGGACTCGCACAGCTGATCCATCGTGATGTTTATTTAGTATGTGGGTGTGAGTGAGCAGGTTTCACAGCAAACCTCTGCAAATAGCTAGCTAGCTATTAGTTATGCTCCAATACAATTATAGATGCAAGTAATAAAATATACTTATTTATATTTCAATACTTATAGAATTTAGGGAGAATCTACAAGCATTATGTGTTTCTTTTGTGTGTGTGTGTGTGAGAATTAGGAAAAATATTGCTGGGAGAATTTGAAGAAAAATGCATTAAGTTAGGTCCTACTGATTGCCCCAGCTTCCTTTTCAGTAGCTATCTATGTAGTCCTGGCAAACCTTCACCTTTCTCTGAATTTTAATTTGACATTGTGGATCACATGAGCTTTAGCACAGCTTGCCGCTTAAGTTAAAAGATTTTCAGTAATAATTAAACCATAGGTTCGATAAATTTATTGTACTCTTCCAATCCTGAGGACGAAGCCCAAGGAAGAGGCTAGTTAAAGTGATAGTTTTGATATACTAACTTTTGGTTATTTAGAATACAGTAGCATAATGTATTTTTAATTCTACCACAGATGCAGCAATCCGCTTTTTTTCCCCCTCACTTTTCTTGACCCATGTATTCATGAATACACACACCACCTGGAGTCGTTACTGTTGATGCTTTACCAACCCGTGATGCCGCTTTACCAACCCGTGATGCCGCTTTACCAACCCGTGATGCCGCTTTACCAACCCGTGATGCCGCTTTACCAACCCGTTACTGATACTGCTTCACCTACCAGGCTCAGCTATGAAACACACAGTCGTCGTCGTTACTGATACTCAAGTGTATTATTAGGTTAAACTTTCTCACCTAAAGGGGTCTGGAAAAAAGCAAAGGAAAAATGTGAAAAATCTTAGTTGTCGCTGGGGATCAAACCCAGGGCCACTGGCTTTAGCCACCAGTGCTCTAACCACATTTTCCTTTGCTTTTTTCCAGACCCCTTTAGGTGAGAAAGTTTTAATTTAGTTTGTATGAAGGGTCAGAACTTGATAATTGTAAATGTATTACTATATTGATAATTCATTTGCTTGAGTTTACGATGTCTCCCTTTGCTCGCTCGTATATAAATTTTAAAAAATAGTAACATAGTTATTAATAATTTGATGATTCATTTATTTTGAAGAGACAGTGGTTAGTATATTGAATGAAGCTAATTATAAAGGAAGCGAGAGAGAGAGAAAAAAAGTGTTTTGTCTCCTGTCTAATTTTTTTTATTTTTTTTTTTATTATTATCATCATGGATGGTATTTCTTGAAGGGGGAGGGACCACATTCATATACATTAGTAGAATGTATTCTCATGATGCAGGGAAGGCTGGTGGTCAGTGTTTGGGTTATGTTATTGATCTATCCTATGAGGATCCACATGCCCATAGCTAAAGTTGAATTCTATTAATAGTAAAATTATAAATCATGCATGTGACCAAACACTGATCGGTGTGAAAGTTTTTGCATCAAAGTAGTTTGGGTTTAAAATGGGTGTGGCTAAGTATGCCCAGTAGTCTCCACCCCCAGTGAGATATCCTGTATGAAACCCTGATATGTACAGGATTTTCTTGGAAGAAGATGATGACAGTGATTTTTTGAGATTAATTTGCAAGCATTTTTTAGAGCAATGCCACACTGAAGAAAATGTTTGAAATAGCATAAAGTGGATTTTTTATTGTCCCATGGGATGACTGACAGCATTACTCAACAACACTTATTATTATTATTATTACTATTATTAAAAAGGAATTTAGGGTGGCCCCAATTATTCTGACCACACATATATGACACACACAACAAGCAATATAAGCATGGTCAGTGTTGCTATGTGAAAGTGAATAATAACTGGGGTAAGAATTTGTTCCAATACAGAGGACCATTACTTCAAATTGATTTTACAAACAAAAGGTGATCATGTATTTATTAAAGTTGAGATGGTTGACCGGTTTCATCTGACCTCCCGTCATTCTCTTGTTTCTTCACTTTAGCACGCTCCAGTTCTTCCTGCAGTTCTAGAATTTTCTTTGCTGCCTCTTGCTTTTCTCTTTCGTACTCTTCAACAAGCCTGTCCGTTTCCTTCTGCTTGAGCATCAAAATTTCTTCCTTCAATCCTGATACATCTCTAGTGTGTGCTTCTTTGAGCGTGCTAATTTCTCTTTCGTGTGCAGCTTTTAACTCTGATATCTCTATCTTCAAGCGGTGCACTTTGTCAGCATTCTCAATCTTCCAGTGAAGCATCGTGGAATCCTTTTCTTGGATATTTTTCTTCAACTCTAAAATTTCAATTCCCAGGTTCTTTACACTCTCCTCATATTCTCTGTTAGCAGTCTTCAACTCATCATTTTTTAACTCTTTACCTTTCACTTTTTCTTTCAATTTTGAAATCTTCTCTTGGTGTTCATCTTTCAGCTTCTCCATGTTAGTCTCTTTCTTCTTGAGGTCATCAAAGTACTTCTGATACAAATCGCTGTTGTCCTGAGCTTGTGAGCTAAGATCTTCTGCTGAATCCATCTCCTGAGGATGTTCCTTCATCAGCCGAATAGCACTCTGGTTTTTCTTCACTTTACTTTCTGCCTTATTCTGTTCACTTTTAATCATTGTTTCGATCTCTTCGTACGATTGCATAGTTGTGATATCGGCGCCCTCGGTCGCTGAATCAAATGATGACCCAGCCGGGAGTCCTGAACGACTCGTGGCTTCATTTACAGTGCCTGGATACGAGTGACTGTTCTTTTGTGCCTTTTGCATCTCTATTTGAAAGTTTTCCTCAATTTTATCAGCTACTACCCGGCAGTAATCACTGCTTCGAATTACTTCCAACATAACGTCAAACTTTGAGCTGTCAACAAGAAACAGGCTCATGCAATTATCCAGGAATTCAGTCGCAGCCTCTCTGTCAGTTTTGGTTACAGAGTTCTCTACAAACACTTCACCAATGAGGTTCTGTGTTCTAGCTACGTCCAATAGCCTCCTTATTTCAGAAGCTAGCACACCAGTGATGTTGGATTTCATACTGGAGACTACTTTTCTAGCCGAGATCATCTTGAAGTCTGGAGGAAAGTCACTTTCAACTCCTTCTGGCACTTTGCCTGCCATAATAGAGGGTTATACAAAGTTGTGACAGTGAAAATAAAGGTAGAAATATAGGAGGGAGAAGATAAGACTTGATTTCTGAATGTCAGTATTTTTCAGTTGAGCACACCAGTCCCCGCCCTATGATAACTGTACAAACTGAAAAATGAATGTAATTAAGTGGGCGAGAGTCATAGGTCACTGCCTTATATGGAAACACAAGAATAGTAAACAAGATATACTCCACTGTATCGAGCAAGACACTATCAGGAGTAACACAATTGAAAATTGGGGATATTGTTTGTTTGCATATATGTATGGACATACGTACGTCATTGCATTTTTGTGTTTGCTTGGTGATCGACCCCGTCCCCATATTCCACTAAACGGAATATTTTGGTTTATTGATGTTTATCTGTACCATCATTTATTTTTTACTCATTTGAATTAAATTGTGTCTGACATATCTGATTTTGTGCAGATGTAGTTACAGCTTGCAACTCCTGGTCTTACTCTTTTCAGCCTAGCGTGTGTGTGTGTGTGTGTCTAATAGAAGATGACTGGGAACAATCTCACTTCAATGCTACAGCTACGAACGAGTCTGCAGCGTTTCCACCGGCAACTGGCGAGATGTCTGACAGAGGGAGGCGGCTGGTCCACACACTGGAGGAGGTGGAGCAAGGAGAACAAGAAGTGGGTAAAGGGTAGATGGGACACTTTTTACAGGTTGTACATTAAAAACTGGGTTATGACCAAAACAATCAATATATTGCTGTCATATTACAAAATTATATTGGTGAGGTTGCTATGACATTAGAACCCTTTACCAGATGAAATTGAGAAATACAGCCTGTTCAGTTGTTAATGGTTGTTTTTCAAGAGCTACTGGACTGGTGCTTAATGGTTGACCAAATTGTGGCTTCCTTGGTAAAATGATGGTGCTGAGATATGGCAGTAGTTTAAGTAAATGGCTTGCGGATATTAAGTATTTTCAAACGTGTTAATGCCTTTAAAACAAATTGGTGACTGTACGGACACAGTTTTAGTCAAGATCCCTTTTTTATAGAGTGGGCATAAAATTTTAAAAGAATAATAAAGCAGAAGACAAGTAGTAAAAGTAGATCATTGTGGGTTTGCTAAAATTTATTGTCAAGGCTAAATTATATGTTTCATTGAAGAGAGGATACTTACCTAAACCTGTGTGTGTGTGTTAGGTTATGAAGATGTCTGATCGGATCAAAGAATTGTGGCCAACATCCCCTCAACAGGTAAGGGGGTGTTTTAATAGAAGCAAACGAATGAAATGACCAGCCAACGCAGCACCGTTTTTTTAAATTATATCTTGTTCTGGTCTATGTCTCTCTGTGTGTGATAAAGTGAGTGTCTGCTATCAGTTGTGAGTACAAGTGGCATTGGTCTGTTGTTTGCCATATCCTTGCATTTGTTTATGCGGCTATTTTTTTTTTTTTTTGTCTGTAGGCCGATGCCACTGGCTCTATATGGAGCTCACCCCAACTCCCAAGCCGATCAGACGATGTAAGTTGTTTCTTTAACAAGTTGCTAAGTCTGACAGAATATTTTATCACACAGGCCAGCCTTCCCTCTATTCCTCTGGGTACAAAGGTCATTAGTTTGGAAGAGGTGGAACGCGCAATGACGGAGTCCACTTCGTCAGTGGAGGGGAATTCCCTATCTCCTAGTCACCGGTCACAACCCGCACTCTCTCCTCCCTCCCTCTCTCCCGCTCATATGACTCCTCCCCCGCCAGGAATGACCCCGCCCCCACCTGGAATTTTTCCTGCCCAACTCCCGCCACATCCTATTCATGTCACCCATCATCCCCATGCAGGCCATCCCATCCAGCACCCGCCACATCGCCCCCCGCCCATGCCACACCCACACTTTCTGAGAGGCGGTATGCAGCACCAGTTCCCGTGGCTGATGCAAGGAGGGTATATGCCGCCCCCTCAACCTCCTCGGATATCCGGCCCACCAAATATCCCCCCACCTAACATTCCTCTCCTGGGACAGCGCATGAGGCCTCCAATTGGCAAGTTGTAGGATGGCTTCTAGGGTGACAATAGAAAAATAATGATTTATCATGTAATTGGTAAAGGGTGGTTGCTCCTATTTGTTCTTAGATGTCTAAGTGCTATGTAACTGGTAAAGGGTGGTTGCTCCTTTTGTTTTAGTGCTAGTATGTCATGTAACTGGTAAAGGATTGTTAATCTTATCAACTAGACATAACTATACCATATAGCTGTTGTATAATAACTACTGGTGCTATCAATCATTAGTCGTTAGATTGATATACCATTTAACCGGTAAAGGTTGTCACTCCCGATATACCATTTAAAAATCTACCGTTACAATTAGACATTAGAAAGAATGATATGTGATGTACTAACTGGTTAGAATTGTTATTCTTGTGTATGCCATGTAGCTGGTAAAGGGTTATTATTCCCTCGTACACACTATACTGGTATGAATTGATTTTGTCAGTGATGTGTAAAAGAAAAGCATTGCATGCCAGTTTGATGCTGCCAGAGAGTGGGTGCATTAGAATGAGTAATTCTGTAGACTATATTTTAGCCACTCGTTCATCTGCTGTATCCATAATCTCCAAGGATCAATGGGTACAGTCACAATTAGAAATGTGTAAGAATTTTATTTTTTTTTAAGGGTGCCCGCACATAGCAACGCGCACCGCCTGTAGATCCGGACATTAATTTATTCCCCGCCAATACCCCACCATTCGATAATACGCGAGCAGAAACAATCGTGCAGTAGTAGCAGAAGTATACTTTGCGAAGTTGTGGTGTTTTAGTTTAGCTTCTTGTTGTCTCATATTCGTTTACAGCAACTCTCCATACGTCGTCTGAGCTCGCGCAGCAAGTTGCACCAGGATGCCTCTCCACCAGTAGCCGTTCTCCGGACTATGCGCACCTGAACTCAAGTGGATGGATCCACCAAGCTCGATTTCTGCGGAGCGAAGACTTCCCAAGCTGGCAAATGTAATACCTTCACCTTTGGCTATCTCCAATAAACTGCTCTCTCTTCAGACTCTCTCTTGTTATTGTTGTATTGATGTTTGTTTACTCTTGATATAGGCGGGCTCTTTTTAGAAACAATACAAACTAATTGAAAAAAAAATTGCTCGCATACTCATAGTACGAGATATGGGGGTGGGGCTATTTCTTAAGAATTGTGAGTGGAATTAAAGTTCCAAATTTTGGGTCAGTTTTTCTTGGAATCTAATAATGAGAACGACACAAAAATTTTATACACGGGTGAACCAAAAAAAAATGAACTGCACTACAGCGAGAATTTTTCAATATCTTATAAATAGAAAAAATTGCGAATATATCATAAAGTAATATTGAAATGGATAAGAACTCGTTGTCTTGCAGTAGAGTATCGGCTCGGCTAGTAGTGCACCAAATTGCGGAGCTCCAACTTACCGCACCGCTCCAAAAAAGTGCCCCAAAGTTTTATAACCAGGCCCCGATATTTCTTCCAGATTCGCTCTAAAATTAGTGAGCGGCTCCTTCGGCAGGTACTTTGTCCTTGTGTTGTAGTGGAGAAGCCCCTGTAAGTATACAAATAGTAGTAATCGTGGCATAGCAACCATCAACAAAAAATTGCGTAGGCGGTGTGCGGGCACCCTTAAGTTCAACACTAGTTATCATGTCTAATCAATGGTTTGAATTGCACACATTTGTCAGTGGTTGTGTAGCAGGAACATGTAAAGGTTAGTTTAGGTGTTTGTGAACAACCTGCTCAGGTAGTGGAATCTATGATGTTTTGACTTGTGTTGGTTTTCTCTCTCCTTTTTTTTTTTTTTTTTTTTTTTTTTTTTTGCTTAGGTTGTAAATCTCTGGAATCTCAACAATTTGGCCAAGTTTCTTGAGTCATGCTAATAATAGCAATAGGTTTGCTAGTATACTGGGGGTGTTTTTGTGCCATTCAGTATACTCCATTGTTAACTCTTTTAGAGTATTGGTTACCACAAGTTTGCTTGGACAAAAAAAAATTAATGTCCGCCTTAATTATATTTATTATACTTTTTGGCATTGCTGCAATTATGCACCTATTTTGTTGTAAAGGTCAGTATCCTCCTCATGCTCCTCCCCGCCCTCTTCCTTCGGGCCTGCCTCCTCCGCCCCACTCCCACCCTCCACTCATCCCAGGACCGCCCCCTGGACACCCTCTGTACTTTCAGCAGCAGGTGAGTGTGTGTGATGATACTTTACCACAATGCATATTCAACTAATGGAGGACTTGAAATACACTTGTGACTCTAGTCTGGCTGTAATCTGTTAATTGGCAAGTGAGACACTATACAGTGATGTCGAACTGAGAATCAGGGATATTTATGTGTGGACGTACGCAAGTCATTTGTACTTTGACCCTCTCAAGTCATTTGTACTTTGACCCTCTCGTATTTTTGTGTTAGCTCGGTGTTCAACCCCATCCCAAACTTCACTAAACAGAATCCTCTTGTTTACGATCATTACTCGTACCATCCTGGAAATTGAATTGTTTACCGCTTTGAATTATTTTGTGGGTGCAGTTAAAACTCAAACACTTACCGGAGTTCCATTTCTATTCGAGTTAGTGGAGGTGGTAAGTTAATACACTATTTGTCGTAGTTTTAAGCCCTACGCAACAGCATTTACTTGAAAGTTCATTGTCCGCTAGACTAACCACAAAGGTAAGTCTTGTGTAGGTGTGTTCAGTTGTGTGAATAGTATTGTGTGTTACAGCTACTTAGAGAAAGAATAAAACATTTAAATACCGGGACTTGTTTTGTGTTGCGTATTTTTCAATTCAAACAGTTGCGGGGTGTGGTTACTATGGCAGTGAATCCCTTTACCGTATTATATGTAATTTAAAAACTAGACTTTTTTAGTAGCTTGAGTGTTAGAAATTAAATCAATCATTTATTACAATAGTGTAGTTTTAGGCTCGCTCACCATTTGTGCTCAAGCACATCACTAGTAATGAGTTAGTGTCACTAAGATACTGGTTTTACTCAATTGCTGTTGTTGTTTTGTTGCTGGCCCTGAGATCTCCTTTCCCTCCAACTCTCCCACCATTTTTTTAAGTTAATATAAAGCATTAGCTTAAAGTTGAATTCTATGAGTAGTAAGATTATATTTAATATCAAGCATGTAGCAAGCACTGATCAGTGTCACATGATACACTATCACTATATGTGTGTCAAAGTTGGTATAAAAATTAGACCGAGTACATGCAGTCTTCTACCCCCAGCAAAAAATTCTTTATATAGCCCTGTGTCTAAATAGAAGAAAGCTAGTCATGCCTCATGTGCTGAAACTGTGTTGATTCTTGATCAGTGGCATTAAATAATAATAATTACAGGTGCTTCCCTTTGATTTGATTTTGATGAGCTGCTGGAGTCAAAACTAGTGGAGTACTTCGTCATCTATCGTGACCAAACTAGAAGAATTCATAACTTGAACTCAATTGTAATTCCGTTTACATTCATACCAGAAATAATGAGCTCAGGAAGAAAGAAATCACAATGAGTTAAACTAGTGTAAAGAAAAGGTCTGAATGGCATAGTTCTCACCCGTAGTTTCTAGAAGCACAAGTGTGTTCTGTAGTTACACAGTGAAATTGAAGCTTATCTCTCAAGGGAATAGTGGAGGCAGAGGGTATTTGTCTATTGACGCCATGCTGGTCAAAGTGTGTGGCTATTCACCTTGGACGGAAGGCTGAATAGAAGTTGTGCTGTCTTTAAAAGATGCTTGTAGGTTGCTGTGATGTGTTGCATACAGTACTTGAGGAAGGAACAAGTTAGTGTTTAATTATTCCCTGAGGCTAATCCTAAAAGTCTTTTACCCACTGGTCATCATATATTATGCTATCACATGCACTACTAGTAAGATGCCCACATAGATCCCATATCAATTAAAGCATCTGTTCATCTTGTCTCCTTCCTATCACCCTCCTCTCTTCCTGTTCTTTTTTTCTCCCTCCTGTTTCCTTCTTCTCCTTCCTGTCTCTTCCTCCTTGTGTCTGTGGCAGCCCCATCCGGAGCAGGTTTTCCGTAAGAGCAAGCGCAGTGAGTACTTGGATGAGATGAGGGCTGATGGGTCCGGGTTTATGACCCAGAAGGAGAAGGAGTGGGTGATTAGAGTGCAGCTCATGCAACTGCAGTCCCACGATCCTGACAATGAGGACTACTATTACCAGGTAACCTGTGTGTAGGCCAGGGGTTGCTATTATTATTAACCCTCAGCGCGCATGCGCGTGAGGGTTACAGTACTCACTTTGTCTGTCATTCATTCATTCATTCAGTCAGTCAGTCAGTCACTCTGTCAGCAGCGGATCTCGATGATGGACGACTTTCAGGCTAAAAAAAATTATATCAAGTTAGGGTATTCTATTATTTAAGTGCCTTTAATGTGCCAAATTTTTTGTTTTGAATTTAAATATCTAGAAAACACGAGTCAAATTTAGGTCGTTACAAGCTTTACCTTGCGTGGGTTACGCCCCCTTATACTCAAGCCACGTCACGTGAGCTGCCGACCTTTTTTTGTGCATGGTTCGGAGGTCTGTTCTGTTGTATGATCTGCCGCTATCTCTCTACTCTGTTCTGAAGGAGCGAAAAGAATCTCTTTTCCAACTGTAAGTTATAAAATGCCTGCTTTTAAGAAAGCTTGTCCTTGATGTGCGTGTGAAATTCATGCCAGAAAGTCCAAATGTCCCTGTGGCTATAGCTTTTCTGTCAAACCTCAGAATGCCATGAAGTCCTTGGATAGTCGTAAGAAGACTATGGTAATGTGTCAAGCACGGAAAAGGGATTTAGAAAGTGTTGAACAGTCGCAGAAGCGTAAACTAGCCGATTCTGAATGCCATGCCCACAAAAAAGCCCATGAGACCCCTGAGGTATCCCAGAGTCGTAAGCAAGCTAATGCTGAATGTAATGCCCGTGTGCCAGTGAAAGAATCTCTGTGTCGCTGAGGGTTTGCACCTCTGGTGCTTTCATTATTATTTTATTATTATTATTATTATTATTATTATTATTATTATTATTATTTTATTATTATTATTATTATTATTATTATTATTATTATTATTTTATTATTATTATTATTATTATTATTATTATTATTATTTATTACTATTACTATTACTATTACTATTACTAATATTATTATTATTATTATTATTATTATTATATTATTAGTGCATAAATAGTGCACACTTACCAAGTTAGTACACCTAGCAACAATATAGCAAAGGGATCTAATACTACTTTTACAACTACTACTATTGTTGTTGTTGGTGTTATTTCTCTCAGAACTACAAGAACCGTCAAGCGCTGCGGAAGCAGAAGTCCAAGCCATCCTCATCTGATGCTGACTCAGCAGAGTCGGAAGAGAACTCTTCTCCCTCTCAGAGCCGCGCTTTACCTACCATCACACGCAAGGAGTATCGGCCCAAGGAATTCCAGGGGGCCCTGGGGAAGCTCACTGTGTCTTCCATTGCCGCCCCCCGGAAGATGATTGACGCTGCAGTGGGGGGTGATACTGGTACCACGGAAACAGTTACCAAGGATTCTCACAGGAAGAAAAGGCAAACTTTAATTATTATTGAAAAGGTGTGTGTGTGTGTGTGTGTGTGTGTGTGATTGCGTAAAGCAAGGTACATCATCAATATTGTGCTTAAAGCACTTTTTGATCTGGATCTTGAAAACTGAAGGACTAACGGTTTATGTAGAGCACAGTGGTTGCATCTCCTCCAATTATTGTTGTAACGATCACTCCAAAGCTTGGAGTCTTCTATCTTTTTGCTTTATAAACCATTATAGGCCAAAAAATAATATAATTCTTACATTTTATGCCAGTTTTTTTTCTGGAGGAAAGGTCACACGTTATGAAAGTAGGTAGAAGACTCAGTGAAGATAGACTATTACAGGGATTCCTAGAATAAGCTGCCAGTGCTGTAGTCTCTGGGGCATAGCAACAACCCACGACTTCCAAGCCTCACACGTATTACATTTCCGCAGCCGAGTCATGCTCATGCTTAGCTATCTTGTGTTCAATTGATGACCAATTTTCTGCTAGTTAAGCAGTGTTTTGATAGGAATGGAACAGCTTTGAGGCAGTGAATGGAAGGGAAGTCTTTGTATACGGAATAGCTAATAAACTAGTAGAATTCTTCTAAAATTTTGATTGGAAAATAATTTGTACATTTTTTCCTCATTTTTTGCATTAGTGTTGTTTACAACTTTGTTGTGAAAGGCTATGTTTTATTAAATGTTGTTGATGGTGATGATATTGATGATGATGATGATGAAATTTCTTCAGAAAATTATGAATTTTTTTGTGTCTGTTACCCAAACCATCCAAGGAGTTAGTCACATTTTTTCAAATCTCTGTTACATTAAATGTTTGTGTTTTTGTTTGTTTTTCTAGTATACAAATTGTTTGGTTCTGCGGGGTGTTCAGATTCTTATAGCATTCTCGGCCATCTTGTGTACGTACATGTGTTTGTGTGGTGGTGTGGCATGCTCTAGGTATTTGACAGCGTGCTGCTATTGGAGGAAGTGGATAGGAAGTCGCAGTCTTTAGCACCCTCTGACGCAGATGGGATGGCAGACCTGCGGGCTAGGAAGGACGCCATCGTAGACAAGGCTTTTGGCCGACTCAAACTCAAGACTGGTGAAGAAGCTATCTCTAAGTAAAGTTTGATTAGCATTGAATTATGTACAAACACAAGGTTTATCTGTTTGAGAGAAGGAGCAAGGAGGAAAATCTCCCCTCCCCCCCCCCCCCCCTTTCCCCTCCAAGCAATTTTTTTTTTTTTGGTAAATGCCTGAGGATGACTGTTAAGGTAGTAGTAGAAACATAGGTTCCTAATCATACATTGGTGCTTGAGGAAGTATTAGTTGTGTAGTCTCATGTCTTAACCTTGTGCTGCATGTGAGCTCTCTCTCCCTCTGTTGGTTCAGGTTGTTTGTTTGTTTGTTTGTTGTGTTGTGCTAGGAGTGCGTCCACATTGCTCCAGATGGTCATGTCTTATAGGAAAGGGAAAAGGGTCATCAGTCGGTTGCTACCTTTCTTGCAAGATGTAAGTGGATATTCACATTTTCATTCATCTGTTTTTTCATTTATTCATTCATTCATTCTGAATTATTTAGGAGCAGGCCTTGCTAGTTGTTCAAGGTATCCTCTGGCATCTTCCAGCTATAATAAAGAAGGATTCAACAGACTTGGTAAGGGATGCAATGAGCTTGGTGAACCCAATTAGGCAGTATTGGTATGTCGACTAAAGCCAATACAGTAATGAATGATTGGTTGTAACTAACACAGTTAAACGTTTTGCAGTACATGTAGTTGGTCTCTCAGTGAACTTTCTCTTGGCCTTCTTAACAGTCTACACGCACATACACACAGGACACACAGAGTTATTACAAGAAAATGGTTCCCTTTGAAGTCAGCTAAGCAAGCTAAAGGACTAGACTAAAAGAAAAACTATAGCTATAGAATATTGTATATTTTATTTATTTATTTTTTATTTTTATTATTTATTTTTTTAACTGCCATTTGGGCTGCTCTGTGGGCATTTTTAACCTCCCCAGCTTTTTTTTTTTTTCCTTTTTTTTTTTTTTTTTTTTTTTTTTTTTTTTTTTTTTTTTTTTTTTTTTTTCTTTTTTTTTTTTCCTGCTGATCATTTCTATTGCTTTCAACAAGTACCCTGCACTATAATGTGACTAAATGCTTCCGTGAAACTTTTTAGCACACTTGGCACATTAAGTAGATAAAGCTACACATACGCCTACACTAATTGAATTGAAGACATGATGTATATATTCCAAACTCTTTTTTTATACATCCTCACTGGATTTATTTTCTCCCTCTTGTTTCCTCCAGGTCCTTCCAGAGTTGACGACCCCCGTGTTGTCAGTAGTGTCCCGCCTCTCCCTCCCCCTCCTCCTTGCCACTCTATCCAGCCTACTGGACGTTCTCACCTCTGCCAGTTATATTCTCCGCGTGTGCCAGAATGAATTCAGTGGGCGTGTTCTCAAGGCTATTCTAGACTATGGGGTCCGTAGAGTGGCGTCATCGACCAATAATGAAGACTGGAGCAGTGTGGAGAAATGGTATGTTGCTGCACATGCTCAGTCATGCACACACCGAACCTCAGTGTGTTAGGCCCGTGAGTTATATTTGTATCATGTGTGGTTTCTTTTGACAGTGTTTACTACACTAGAATATTTGAATGTTTATGTACAACATTCAATTGCTATGGCACCTACCAACAAGTGGAACAGGTCTAATAATAATATATACCATGGATTGGCACCTTTAAGTATGCATTTGATGTATCTTATAGCCTTATTTTAAAAAGTTTGTGGTCAAAAAACAACAACATATTTTGAATGTGTTGTGATGGTTTACCTAGCTATGCATGACTTTTCCCCCTAACTTGGTGCAACATAGCAGTCACAGAGTGGCTAGCTTCTCTGTCTACTTGGGCCTTTGCTGTGTTTCTTTGTCCTGGTTCAGAGTCGTGTCTAATTTGTGCGGAGTACCGTGTGACCGTGGTTAAAGAACTAATGGATTAAAAGATTTTCTCGGGAATGATTATTGGTTATGTATGGATGTGTGTAGTTGGATGGAAGTGAATGTATTTGTCCATGCTGCCACTCCCCCTTCCCTCCCTCTCTCGCTGAATCCTGTATTGTGCTTATGACTCATATTACTTTATCGCAATCATCGGTGCTTCTTACAACACAACCAGAAGCCATTGTTTTCTTACAAGCTGACACTTTTTTTTTTTTTTTTTTTTTTAATTGATTATACAGTATAGTGACAAGTCCATTAAAGTAAGTTCAGACTTCCTATGGTGTCGCTACACTTGCGCAAGGGGGAGTGTGTTTTTTGAAGTGGGAATATTGTCACTTAGAGGCTTCTTGTGCTATAACCAGCTGAGAAACCACTGAGTTGCCTTTGACAATTGTGTAAAGTATCATAGATCTGTGCTTGGAAGTGACTTGATTTTTGTCTTCTATCACATAAACTGATAGCATTGATTTCTTTATGCTTCTTACAGTCTTGCAGCATTTGCTGGTTTGTATTATTAATGTGGTGTGTACATTAAGCAAATAATGACTTCTTCTATTGTGTGTGTGTGCGCCTATCAAAAGTGCATTTTAGTTTCTTCTTATAACATCTAGTTACAGTTTTGGTTGTTTTGTTGTTGTTTTCTTATATGAATGTTTATCAAATGGATGGTATAAGGGAGGGGATGGGTTTTACATAGCAGGTTACTAACTCCTGAGTTTTGCTCACAAACACTGACTGCTGTATCATTTCATTATTTCGCTTATCTTTTCTTTTTACATACCTTGTTACTTTTATTAGCAAGCAGTCTTAAAGTGTTTAGTGTATTCTCTTATACAGTCACCTTACCATCTATTGCATTGTCTAATTAGTGATTGGTTGGTTGGTTTGCAGGAGTGTGTTGATAGGTCAATTGCACAAGATATTGGTGCCACATGAAGACAAGCTCAAGTCACAATTTCCTGTCGCTGAAGTCAATCTTGTCCAGTATGTGGCATCTTTGAAGTAAAGGTGCTCAGTCCAAACTATTTTCATTTGTTCATTCAATTGTTATGGATTTTTTTGTATCAGAAATCACCAGTTTCTCTCAGAGCATGGATATTTCATCTTTTGTGTGCAGTTTATTTATGCACTGTCATCATTTTTTTGTAATGCCCTTGATGTATAATGAATGCTTTTACTAAAAATGCGACTGCGCGCATGTCTGCGAAATTGGCGGGAAAAGCTCTCTAATTAGGCGGAGCGGAAATGCAACTACTTGAAAACTCCGCCTACTTAGGATAATTATACCCTCGTGTCAACAAAAAAAATCTGGTGGCGAAAAAAAGTTCACCAATTAAAAAAAAAAAAACGCTTGTATTTAATTTTTTTTTGCGGTTCAGGATGGAAGTAGACCAAGTTGAACCACCAGGTGGGGACTACGAGGACGCGGATATAAAAGTGATAGGGAGCGGACGCATTAAACTTTTTGTGGGCCAAATACCGAGGAGTTGGGAAGAGACTGAAGTGCGAGTCGTCTTAGAGCCGTTTGGCGCCATTGAGGAGTTAACCATTCTAAAGGATCGCAATACCAAGGTCCATAAGGGTGAGTTATACACTATAGTGGGTGAACCGAGATAGTAGTAACTAGTGATATTCATTGCTATTCTGTGGGAATCGTTTGAAGTCGCAGTAATTAAGTGTTTGTGATGATTGTACGATATTTATTTTTGAGATAGTTGCTAAATGAATTGTCAACACCCCTTAGTTACACAGATTTCTGCACCTGTATTTTCAAACCTGCATTAAACTTTCTTTGTCATCATATTAGTAATTGTATACCAGAAAATTGTTTAAAAATATTGGTTTTGAGCAATGGTGTTGTTTCTTCAGCAAGTCTAAACTTGTCTGCAATGTGATACTGTTTTGACCATTGTGGTTTACTTGGTCCTCCAAAGCCACAACGCTGCTCTTAAAATATTTATTCTTTGGAATATTGATTTGTCTTAATACACAAGATGTCTTCTTAGTGCTATGGTTTTGTCTCAGATGTGTCCTTACTGGAAACCAAGTTTCATTTAATTGACATGAGAATTAACAGTAGGTTTCACTGGCACTGTTTAGCTGTACTGATTTGTTGCGTGGCTTTTAAGTTAACTCCAGGAAAATATCTTCCAGTTGAGTATCATTCCCAGTAAACTGGTAAACTGGGTGCATGCGTGTATCTTACAGAATTCTCCGTGGTAATCAGACCTCCAGGTGGTATTTCAATTATGATGCCTTTCAAGTCCCATTGCTATCAAAATTCAACTGTGGTTGTGTGTGTGGGAGGTAGACTTGGTTTGCTAATGATGTTTTTATTAGCTGCAGCCTATCTTCTTTTTTTTCCTTTTTGTTTGAGAGAGAGAGAGAGGGAGGGGACTGGATCACTATACTGTCTGTAATGTTTCAAGACAGTAGTTGTATACAAACAGGGAGGAGGATGTATCAAGTGAGTGATCCGTGTTCGCACCTCGTGTATGGCTACAATATCACGGAAGACTGAAGGCAGAAGCAACGATGCGGGGTGTGTATGTATGCATATGTGGGCGTGGGTGTGTACATGTGTGTCAGGACTGGGAGATGTGTCTCTGAGTGACTGCCCACTTTATTTAGATTGCTTTCACTCCTTAATGTTGTTATTGGTTGACATGGAAATTGAAAGAAAGCCTTTTTTTTTCTACTTCACGTTTTGAGACCAGTGGGGGCATAACATATGTGTGTGTGTGTGTGTGTGTGTGTTAAGAGTGTATTTTACAGACTATATATGTTTAATAATTATAAGTGCCAAAATACTCAGTCACCAGTTTATTCATAATCTCCATTTTGCTGTGAATCGTATATAATCATATTGATTGTTATTTTTGTGGTATGTTGAAGTTACCAAAATTGCGATGTTTGTGGTTTTGTCACCATTTTAGGTTGCGCGTTTGTGACGTATATCAATCGCCAGTCGGCCATTGAGGCACAGAAGACTCTGCATGAGAAGAAGACTCTACCTGGAGTGAGTACAATTATTCATGTCGGATATTGTGTTCATTATTGTTAGCGTTACTTACAATATGAGGTTAGTCATACCCCCATTGACTTGGTATCATGCAGTTGTTTAAGTATTGTCATTATTCAATGGGAGGAAGAGGAAAATCGAGGGAAAGAAAGAGCACAAGTCCCTTTGTAATCTTAACCTTTGGCTAGTTTGATAGCAATGGGCATAATATTTTCCATCTCCTCCAATACAATTAATTCATTGAATATTTTAAGGGAAAATGATATATAAAGGTTACTTGCCCCCTTTCCCTTTTCCCCCCGCAACTATTCATATTGTGGTTATTTAGCGGCAGGGTACACATATGTATAAATTTAAAGTCCAGCAAATCAATATTTGAGATTTGGGTTCAAGATGCTCAAATAAAAAAATATATTTAGACTGGTGGACTCAAGTCAGTCTGTCAGTGACTGCGAGTGAAATAGTATCCCAGTATGCCACGGGATTAGTACTTTCCCTTAGATAAGTGAACTATAGTGTGTGGGAGTGAAACATCATATGATAGCTAGTCATACTGCACTTGTGGTAGAGCCAGCTTGTGATAAATCATCTGATATCTTCTCACTCTTATGTCAAGAGGTTAATGGCTTGTTAGTACAATATTATTTTATTATTGTTATTATTATTTATTTTTATTATCATCACTTTATTGTTTTATTATAATTATTATTATTATTATTATTATTATTACTACTATTATTATTATCATTATTATTATTAATATTATTATTATTGTTTGGCTTTTACTGTTGTTAGTGAACGAGTTAACTTGTTTTATGTAAGCATAGGTTCAGGTCAGCCACCCACCACAACTTGGTACTTTTCAAAGTGTAGTTACTTTACAAGTGACTTTATTCATTATTTAGTTTGTTTGTATGTAAACTCATTGCTGCAACGTTAATCTCGAATTAGCCTTACCTATGACCAGTTCAGTCCTGTTTTATACTTATGCGTGAGTCCTATGGATGAGCACTTACTCTTCCTTATCCGTGGCTATTACAGTTGTAAAAACGCATGGAAATTCTATCTAAGGCCGTCCCCCACTTGTTTTTGAAATCCAATCTCCTATAGCTGTACAGTTGTTATTTTGGAAGCACTCCTTCAAAACCACGTATTGGGTTTGTGTTCGCCTGAACTAACAGGTGACTGAGTGAGGTATGGTTCGTCGATGTTGGTTGACGATCCTCTTGTGTTTTCCCTTCTCTTCTTCTTAAAAGTGGTAGGTTTTGCTTCAACAAGTTTTTTTAGTTTTTATTATTATTATTATTATTATTTTTTTTTTTTTTTTAATGTTTTCTCTTTGATTTTCTAAAACACTGTATTTTGATGAGCAATCCTTAACTCTTTGTCAGTCAAAGTGTTCTTTTTATTTTGACGCTGCAGATGCTCGAAGAAAGGAGTAGATGGCAAAATTTACAATCTTGGCTTTTTTGGCAGCCCATGTAGTTGGTATGGACAGATAGCTAAATTGTTTAATACCTTGTGGCAGATTGCAATAATTTTGATATCTTTATTTGATGTAAGTGTTAAAGTAAGTGAAAGTTATTGGGAGTTTTTGTTTTTTTTTTAGTTTGATGTCTGGGTGTAATGGTTGGCAACTTTATAAGGGAGGCTGGAACGATGTTGGTATTGTACTACTTAGCAAGTCCATTGATAAGTGGTGGTAAATCTTGGCACCATGTTTGATTGGAGCTGACGATTGCTAATTATTATTTCCTGTAATGTTTGGCTCAGAAGCCATGGACTGGGCTGAAGGAGTAGGCGGAAGAGAAAAAAAAAATTGTATTTTCTTGCCTGTCTTTTTGCTTCTATTTCACTAGCTGGTTAATTTCCCCAAATGAGTGAGTATGCTTAACCCCCCCCCCCTCCTTTTTTTTTTTTTCCCCTCTCTCCTACCTCCTTTAGAGGGAAGAAGTTGAAAGTTCATTTATTTGTGTGATACCCACAGTAAGTTTGGTTTGAATGTAAGTCCATGGTTTGTGTGTGTGTGTCAATTTTAACTGGGTATAATGTGGAGGATTGTTAAACCAAAAAGAAAATTTGTGAATAAATTATACCAATAACTGATATAGCATGAAAATTTAATTGGTTTTTGGTATGGTTATTTGCACAGTCTAGTTTAGCATCAACTACATCTGCTAATACAGCTAGAACTTCAACAAGAAGTCAAAACATCAGGTCAATTTTTTATTAGCAACATAAACAGAGTTGTTGTTTCAGCCGACAATAATTATATCATTGAAATAATTCACCAGTTAATTATTCTTTAAAAAAAAATTTTTTATTTATTTTTTATTTTTTTGCCTTGTCACTGCCTGTGGTTATGAAAAGGGGTATACTTGAGGGCAATGATGGGTGAGTTTTGTGTATTTTGCTTGTCATTATTTCATTGGGCAGTTTTCAAGGTTCCTCCTTCCACATGGCTGCCTGTAGGAAGTATTTGTGAGTCCATTGATAGTTCTGTTAGATGCCTAATCTTGTCAAGTCATTAGTGAACCTTTGACTTACTCCCTTCAGGAACTCAAGACAACTGATAAACATCAATGAGCTTCTATGCAGACTGTATCTACACAATGGCCAGCTATAGCTAGGGTGTCTCTATACAAACTGTATCTACACAATGGCCAGCTATAGCTAAGGTGTCTCTATACAAACTGTATCTACACAATGGCCAGCTATAGCTAGGGTGTCTCTATACAGACTGTATCTACACAATGGCCAGCTATAGCTAGGGTGTCTCTATACAAACTGTATCTACACAATGGCCAGCTATAGCTAGGGTGTCTCTATACAAACTGTATCTACACAATGGCCAGCTATAGCTAGGGTGTCTCTATACAGACTGTGTGTCTACGGTGTTTTTATAGCTAGGTTATTTCTGGAGAGTCTACATTTGAGACATAGCCCATAGTATATACATACACAGGAAACAGTAGCTATTGTGAACTTTGTGATGACTGAGTGGGTAGCTGTGGTGTCTATATTTTGTGGTGGTTTGGATGTGTGTTTGTTTGTTTGTTTGTGGTGTGTATGTTTGTGAGTATGTTTGTTCTGTATTGATGTGTCACTACAACTGCTTATCATTATCAATCAATTGATGTCATGTCACGTGTGTTCCCATGGCAGCCAGTGTTAGTGTGAAATGGGAGTTTGTGGTTAACTATTTCATCTTAGTATTTATTACTGGTAGCTGTAGTTTACTAACAGTTATGCGTTTAGTATTTATTTTGGAAGTGTTTTGTTTTGTTGTTGTTGTATTGTCATGTAGATGAATCATCCTATGCAGGTGAAACCAGCCACTAACGAACCAAAACTTAGTCCATTTGGTAAGCTTTACTTTGTACGTATGAGAGTGCATTTTGTTTGTACAGGTGTGTATTTCATGAGTATGTGTGTGTATGTGTGTGTGTGTAATCGTGGTTGCAGCAATTAACTCCCTATAACAATACAAGGCTGCATGTTTTTGTTAAGATGTATGTACCCATTCATGTGAATTGTTAAGAATGGGATTGTTATCTTGTAATTGAAATGCAGAGCTTCGGTAGTTCTTTGTTGTTTCTTTCAAGATAGTTGTACTTTCTGAGTAGAAAGGCTTCTGCTGGGAGGAATGAATTTTTATAGCAATTGTCAGCTGTGACCACAAGAGTATGTGTAATCATCTGGCTATAATTAGTTGGGTATGTCTGAGAGTGGGTGGGGAGTTGGGGGGTGGGGGGGGGCGGGGTTGGGAGAGTGTAGAAAGTAGGTGTGTTAATGATGAAAGATGTGTAGTTAAAGAAGTAGGTATATCAGTCACTATGGCCAGTTACTTCTATAACATTGTGCCAAGTCTCGTCATGAGCTAAACTAAATATGTTGTTAGTGAGCAATGCCATTTGGAGTATGACGGGCTGCAATACACGTTGTGGTGCTGTCTAGTGTGAGAGGAAGTGTGAATTCGAGTGGTTGAGGAGATGCAAAAAAAAAATTTATGTCTGTTTGATTGAGTGTGGTAAGAGGGGGTGTGAGGTGCGAAGGGGAGACAGAGAGGGAAACTTGGCATCCAAACAATTTTTTGGAAATAAATTTGTGAGTTTAGCCTCATCTTAGGGGCTTTGTGTGGACATGTTTGTGGTGCCAGCCTAGTGTAGCCAGGCGAGCTGATCCTGTTGACGTTGGTTGAGCGTGCGTGAAGGTGGGCGGAGTTCGCTGGAGCTTGACGATAACTAGCTTGTAGTGAGGGCTTATCTATGACCTTTGTCCGGGTCAGTACCCAGCTGGGAATTCCTTTAGTGCACAAACACACACACACATGCATATGTACGCAACCACACACACACACACACACACTCATGCACACACACACACACATAGAGTTGACATAACCTCTAGTTTGCGTTTTGGTTGGAATTTGTTATGTCTACTGTTGTTATGGCACATGCTATTGGTATAATGGGTGATCAATGGTCGGGCATTAATTAGTTTCCGATGATTAGCTTTGCTACCCGTTTAGTTTATGAAGTGTTACAAAGTGATTCCTAATCAAACTTTCAATCTTATTCTTAGTAACAGACACCAGTGCTTTTCTATTTCACTATCTTAATACCTTATAATCATGACTTGTGTGTGTGTGTGTGTGTGTGTGTGTGTGTGTGTGTGTGTGTGTGTGTGTGTGTGTGTGTGTGTGTGACAGAAGAGCGGAGATTATTTGTCGGTATGTTGTGTCGAGACTATTCCGAAGAAGATGTCCATCAGCTGTTCTCCACATACGGCCACGTGGAGGATGTCTCTATATTGAGGAATGCAGAAGGAAAGAGCAAAGGTTCGTACGCGTGTGCGTAAATACTTGTATGATAGTATGAGCTAGAATCATGGTGTAATGGGAATTGGGATCTGAGTATGGGACTCGTGTGAATGGGAATTAATATTTTGGCATTAGAATACCGCTTGGAATAGTCTGTCACTGGATGATTGTCCGAGTGTTTCACTGCCAGAATATCAACCCATGAAATGAGTTGCCTTAAAATTCCTAGTTAAAACGAATGTATTCGACCAGTCATCTCACCGTCTGTGTGAATGGGTTACAATGGGTACCCTATTGGTATGAAGTCTGTCTGCGTGAAGGCATTAGTTCATTCTTAATGTTCAACCATCACATATAATCATAGAAATATTCTTTGTTTATTTGTTGATTCATCAGGTGCTGCGTTTGTGCGGCTATCATCTAAGGCGGAGGCCAACCACGCCATCACCGGGCTCCATCACAGCCAGACACTACCAGTAAGTCTATCACATTCCTAGCATTAGTTTGTAGATTATGCATACAGTGACATGTGCTTCATGAGGTGCAGGGTATTTAGATAGGGTATAATACTGGTAAGATATTGTGTGTGAGCTCTTCACTATAATCCCTTTGGTCTATTACTTGAGGCTGGTCCATTTACAGCTGGTCCAGTTATGGCTGGTCCAGTTATGGCTGGTCCAGTTACAGCTGGTCTATTTAAAGCTGGTCCAGTTATGGCTGGTCCAGTTACAGCTGGTCCATTTAAAGCTGGTCCATTTAACGCTGGTCCAGTTATGGCTGGTCCACATTAGCTGCAAGTGTGATGAATCAAATGGCTACCATTAAAACGGAATTCAAAAGATTTACTTTCATTGTTTTTAGTGTTGAAGAGGTCAGGAGGAATGTAGATAATTGTATAAAAAGAATTTGTTTTCGTAATTTTAATGTGAAAGACATTTTTGAATAAAGACTATGACAGATGCATTGGATTTGGATAAGGCCAGGCCACATTCACCTTGTGCGGATGACTCTAGAGTGGGTGGAGTAGGAGATGGATATGTGTTAAACTTGACAGTGTTTTAAATATACAATTTGCATCTATGTTCGGAAAATATAGCAGAGCAATTTAATTGGATCAAGTGTGTGTGGGCGTGTCTGTGCAATCCTTTCTGCTACAAGATCTGTCGTACATCTCCTGTATCTCTTAGCCCCTCCTACCTTCTTTGCTGTTGAGCTGCAGATGGCAGTATGTTGCTTCAGTTTAACCTGTGTTTATACGCTGGTGGGACCCCATGCCGTATGACCCCTGGGCATGTTCACACATTGCAGCTTGTGTATGTGTGTGTGTTAGTATGTAATCACATGGATCTGATGTTGGAGGTACAGCGGACTTGTGGTACAAGTATTTCCACTTTGTCTTTCTTCTTGCTCAGTTCTTGTGCTGGATTGTCTTTCTTGTGGCTCGCAGACTTCAAGTCTATTGTGCTGAGATTTATTTTCTGTCTGTGTAATGTTCATAGATCCACAGTAAGGTGTTACAGCAGATGGGGCTACAACTCCGGCTCCTCCCCCTGTGAGGGGGTGGGTCAGGCTCTCTCCAGTTAGGCTCTATCCCTTCCTTAGAACGTAACGACTTTAGTTTTTGTATTGTGACGGAGGATATCTAAAATGCTTAGGTCCATCAAAGAGGGGCACTATTAACTTAGTGTCCCCACCTGGAGGACAGGGACACTTAGTGTCCCTCCAATTGCGCTTAGTGTCCTGTTGTTAGGAGCAGTCGCTACGTTCTAAATTAGTTTGGTGCTGCGCAGCCGTCGTGAACTACCATTTTTAGGGGCCTTCAGGCCCTAAGTAGCGCCCTCGCTGAGCTCGGGACCCTACAAACAGTAGTTCCCTCTGAGGCAGCGCCTGACTATTATCAAGAGGCTCTTGGAGCTTGTATGAAACTCCAAACTTATCCAGGAAGCTCACAAGGCACCAAGTCCCTATAGGCTCTCTGGGTTCATTCCAGTCTATTTGAATTCCTGAGGCTTTTTTTTTCTTCCTACTTCCTTCCTTCCTTTCCCCATTCCCCAAGCCTCTTTATTGCCACAGCATGTCACTGATTCCTCAACTGGTGTTTACCCCACAGGTCTTACACAGGATGATGGTGGTTTAAGATTAAGGCATATTCGTGGTTTTAATTAAGGAATGTTTTTCACCACATCAAAAAAAAAGCCATGAAAGGCTTCCAGAGTGGCCAGTCACATCTACTTAAATTATATCTTGCTTGGCAGGTGACCTCGGCCACGTGTGTTCATGTTGTCCTGTCATGTCTGGCAGAGGGAGAATTAAGTCGTCTTGATATGACATGAGAGCAACTAGTCTCAAGCATATGTCTCTGTCGACAGCAAATGACCAACTAGTCATTTCCTTTGCCAGAGGACTAAAAGGTGGCAACATGCATGTTTACAATGGCAGACAAGACTGGGGTAATGCATTAAGAGCCTGAGTGCTATTAGCGATCAGTTGTGGGAGAAGGCATGCAATAATTATCTTTGACATGATTGAAAGATTCTTGTGTGGTGTGAAGGTTGTTGTGAAAGTCTCATTGTTTGGGTCAGCTGGCTTGATAGGGGAGAGTTACACCACAGGTCAGACATTACTGGACCTTCAATGCATCATATAGAAGCTTATGGTCAGAATAATTGGGGCCACCCTAAATTCAATAATAATAATAATAATAATAATAATCATAATAATAATTACTGGTGCTTCAATGCACATGTGCGTACATGTATTGACCAACTACTCACTTGAAGTTACTAATTAGTTGGACAAACACAATCAAGGAAATTTGTTATGCGTGCACTCACTTTGTTGAGTTAGAGCTGGACTTGTTTGTTAAATACAGTAGAGGAAGACATAATTTGGTATTCATATTCTACTAGACACTGCATCAGTACATGGGGACTTTCCTGGGAGTTCATTCCATTTCCATTGCTTTAGTTTCTGTATATACAGCTTTCTTACTTATCTGTCAAGTATTTAGTACATCTTCGTTTCCTAGACTTAGTAGTGGTTTCCTAGAGTGTCATGAACTGTTGTGAGTGTGAGTTGGCTGTTAAGACAACCTCCAAGCAGCCGTATCCACCAGACACAGGTGCAACCAATGGCTGCTTGCTGAATAGCTGTTGTTTCCTGGAGTTCACAGTTGTGTAGAGGCAGTCTGTGAAGCCAGCAAGTGCACTGAGTGGTTGTGTTAGTCTCAGCTGTGTGGTTGGTGTGGGGGGAGGACAGGCCAGCTACTCCATTGTGCTATTTCTTCCCACAAGTTTCTAGACTGATGAAACATTCCTGCAGCATGCCATCAGCCATCATCACCCAAATGAAGGATTTTATTTAGTTGTTTTTTTAGTTTTTTTTATTATTATTTTTTTTTTTTTGTGGACAGGTTAGCTTTTACTTATTATTGCTATTATTACTATTATTATTGGGTGAGCGAAGCGACCCTCACTATCAAATCTCTATTGAGATTTTGGTGTGTATATATGTGGCAAAGTTCAAAGAGGTCAATGTGTGTCCACCCCCAGAGGCTATGTACTTTAAAATGTTAACATTAGCGTGGGCGCAAGAAATTCGGGAGGAAAGGCTTCTAAATAATGCCAGGGGGAAAAAAACAGCAAATAAAGAGCTACACAAGACAGAAGAGGAGAGACATCCACACAGTTAAGTCTTACAAACTTAACAGAGTTCATTTTCTGTTATTTTAGTGGAGGTGGTAAGTTACCTTGGTTATTATGCTGTTTGTCCTAGCTATACGCCTTGCGTAACCGATTTGTTCTTACTTCAAAATCCATTGTCCAAGCAAGAGTCAGTCACTAAGAGAGTACAGTTGGAGTTCTGGTACAAGAGAGCATTTTGAACATTGGCATGGCGGCTAGCTTAAACATAGTCCTTTGGTTTCTCGATCCTTACTCATATCATCCTAAGAAATTTGAGTGCTTACCAGTTGGAAATCATTTGTCCTATGGTCAAGTCACGAAGAGAATACAATGCAAGTCTTGTGCTGGTATATCCAGTGAACAAGTGTGTATGTGTGTGTAAATGTGTTGTGTGTTGCTAAAGAATAGTACAAATAAACTAAACTAAAACATATATTATGTATAACTAACAGTTTCAGTCAGACCAGCTCTCTCGCCATTTGTGCTGAAGTACATCACTAGTTATTATTATTACTATGATTATTACTATTCTTGTGTGCAGGGTTGTACGTCCCCACTGGTAGTGAAGATAGCCGACACAGAGAGAGAGAAGAATGCCAAACGTCTACACGGAGCTCTCAATGCAGTCGGTGGGGTCAATGGGTTCAACTCACTCGGTGTGTCTCCCCTACAAGCCGCTGCCTACTGCCAGGTAGTGTGTGTGTGTGTGTGTGTGTGTGTGTGTGTTTGAGGGGAGGTGGAGTTGGAGGCTTTTGTGTTTGATTTACATCAATGTTGTGTGTGTGTGTAGCTACTGCAGCTCCAGTCTGGTGGAAGTGGGGGTTCAGTCAATAATTCTTTTGGTCTCGGCACTCCTCTCAGTAACAGTAAGTCAGTGCAGTGCCACACCCACAAACAATGTCACGCCCAGATTATATAGGATTAGACTCTGATCAGGTTTAAAACTTTAATATTCTAATTTTAATTATATGAATCTTGCGGCCAATAACTGGCAGTGTGTGTGTGTGTGTGTGTGTGTAACAGCAACAGCTCATATGTCCAATCTGTGAGCAGTGCAATAGAATTGCACTGTTCACAGACTTATTAAACAATGCAGGTAGATGCTGTAGCTCGAAGAGATGACGCGACACTGGGGGGTGTGATTATTTGTAAGAACTAGTTTAGTTTAGTTGAGCTGACCTGACAATTTTCTTTCACCTGAGCAGGGACATATGTTTGACTTATTCATTCCTGCAGCTCTGCCCACGCCTACGAGGCATGTATTATTGATAGCCACACCCACTTACAAACACATGAAAGCATGTGGCTCTTTTGTTAGACAAGATTGGTATACTCCCGAGAGGGTGTACTAGGTGCATCACAACATGTTTGTTGAGTGTCGTTTAGTTGTCATACTGGAGTAGTGTCCTTTATCCTGTGACGTTAGATTAGTACATGTGTGTGTATGTGTGTATGTTGTAACAACTACTATATATAGTGTTGTTTTGAAACTAGGATTTAATTTGTGTGTTTTGTGTTTATGGCTTCAACTCACGTGCTAATACAATTGAAACTATGCGTAAATATAACAGGTAAAGGGTCATCCCATTCAAGTTACTATTAGTCTATTATTCTGTCTCGACTATCAGCTATCATTCTAAATCTACAACATGGAACACTCAGTTGTATTACTTTCAGCCACCAACCCCTAAACTGTGTGTCATAATACCTATTTCCTATACTATTGCTATTCTGTAGACTTGACTCTGACTGCAGTGAACCATCAGCAACATTCTCCCACAAGCACAACTCTGCCAGGTTCTGGTTTTGGAGTTCCCACAATCGGTGGTTCCAATTCCAGTTCCATTGGCAGCTTAAGCTCCTCCATGCTCTCGTCAGCCAACACTCCGGGGCACCATCTGGGGGGCAAGTCCTCACTTGGAATGGGAATGGGTTCTGATTCTTCGTTATCATATCTTGGCATGCAGCATCATAGTCAGTCTTCATACTCTTCTCCGTGTGAGTGTATAGTTTGTTTATAATGTGACCCAGCATGCTTCACAATCTGTTAACAATAATAATAACAGTATACTTGTTGTTGTTATTATTATTGTTGTTGTCGTTACTATTATTGATGTTATTATTATTATTATTATTACTATTATTATTACTATTATTGTTACTATTATTATAATTCTTATATTACTTGATATTATTGCTAGTATTGTTACTATTATTATTATATTACTTATTTGTTATTATCATTAACATCATCATCAACTGATTATTACCAACACTACCATTACCACTATCATTGTGATTGCTACTACATATTTTAAGAGGACTAGAGGTTTGGATGCATGCTTCTACATCATCAACAGATGTATTCTTGCCTTTCCCTTTGATCTCGCCACTCCCCCAAGCAGTGATCACTGTATAATTGTGTATTTGTCTGTGTAGTTCATCAGCAACTCTCCTCCAGTCAGAATTACCTCATCAAACAGCAGCAGCAGCTACAACAGCAACACTTCCAGCAGAAATTCCAGGTCTACTCCAAACAGAAAGAAGGTGGGTGTGTCTGCTTACAAATGACTGTTTGATGGCTTTCAATTCATTTGTAAGACTTGATTGATGTGGCTCCATTAGTGTTATGTGGGTTTGGAGGATTGTGAGTGCTGATCCTTGGATCTGAGGCTATATGTATACTGAATATAATTGTGCCATGGTTATTTAAACCGTCAAATCAGATAGCTCAATTCGCGGTGAAAATATTCATACCCACCTCTTAGGAGGTGATTTTTTTTTGATTTTTTTTTTTTTGCCAAGGAATAATTCCTGAGCGTGTATAAGCTAACTTATGTGTTATGTTGTTATGCACTATAGCCTAGAACCATGGTACAAGTCAGTTGTACCACTCCGTTCGGTCGGTACGGGATTTACACTGCCTTTGTGCCTTCAGCCCTAAGTCATGTAGATCCCATACCAACCTCCACACCCTGTGATGTAGCTGATACATGTGCATGAGTATGTGTGTTCAGATAGTTTAATAATTGATTGTGGGAAGATCAAAGAAAGTTAGTAATTACATGCACTTTTCTCTCTCATCGTATTCATAAGACTTTAAAAATAAAAATAAATTGTGGCAGGATGGCCTTCTATGGTAAGTTATTGTTTATGTCTGCTCACAAAGTGGCTGGTCAAAATAGAGCATGCAATTACTGGTGGACAGGGGAGGGGGTGGGGGAGGGGACATTTTTGGTGTGATCAACAACAGATGTTCGAATTGCACATTTAACCAAGGCTTGGTGGTGGATTAGTTCTTTTCCAATAATAATATCCTACCCTCCGCCATTTTTTATTTGTGCAGGTCCAGACGGGTGCAACTTATTCATCTATCACCTTCCTAATGAGGTATCGGATGCTGACCTCAATCAAATGTTCTCTCCGTTTGGCACTGTGCTCAGTGCAAAGGTGTTCATTGATAAGGTCACGAATCTCAGCAAGTGCTTTGGGTTCGTCTCCTATGACAACACGACATCTGCACAGAGCGCCATCCAAGCCATGAACGGGTTTCAGATCGGAACAAAGCGGCTGAAGGTCCAACTGAAGAAGCCGAAGGAAAACACCCGACCATACTAGGCTCCATCTAGCAGGCAGAGAATTTGTTTATCAGTGAGTTAGTGTATGGTGGCTTATAAGTGGAAGTCTAACTTCAAAAAGAGCTATTGGAGTTATGATTATAAGTATGTAATTAAGGCAGTGCAACATGGCTACTGTAATTCTATTTCAAGTTTTAATTAATGCTAAATTTATGTATTAATTTCATCATTAATGAGAGACTATACCAAGTGAGGTGAATTACTGTATTTTACATGTATACAGCTTGAAAAAATATCATTAACCTCTATACTATGTGCTGTTAGCTGTGTACTGGAAGTTAGTTTTAGCTAGTTGATGTCCCTTACCCATTTTTATGCCTTGTGCCTAGTCTGCATGCTTACTATTCATTTTTGTTCTGTTTATTTTCTTGCAGATGTTTCAACTGTGGACTATTTCGTATTTCTCCAGATTTTGTACAACTTTGATATTTATGTTTGCATGTTCAAGTTTGTCATATTTGTTTGCCATTGGGTTTTAATCTTTTGCATTCTAACAAGTACGCATTTCATGTCATGGACTTTGAACTTTGACTTCAACTTTGACCTTGATCGTCTAGTCGTGTCCCAGTCACAATTTGTTTGGCCTGTATGTATGTATGTTTGTTTGTTTGTTTTGCTTGTTTTTTCATCATTCTGTTCTTCATTGCTTGAACCACCAAGGGTTTATTAAGACATTAAACACTTATTTTCTAGGTCTACAATTATTAGAAGGTTGTTGCTGTGTGGTTGGTAAAATAATGCTGAAGAAATCTAATGCTATGCTATAGCGTGCACATCAAGGCTCACCCAAGCTTTAGTAAGAAATACAAGACACTAAATATACTTTGTGGTAAAAAAACTTTAGTTTACTTGTTATAAAGTGAATAGCCCATTCTTAAGTTCTACGTCATAATAGCGCATGGTTTGCATTCTCAACATTACAACCATTCAATTGAAAACAGTCTGAATGACATTTTAATTTACTTGTTTTTATTACTATATAATTCATTTTAGTTCCTATTTACCCCACCTTTCTAAATGTCCTAACAAGCAGGGCATTTAGCAAGGTGGTGAAATTTTTAAGTGCTACAACAGTTCCCAAGATGTTGAGACACTGCAATTAGAGACTAAACTCAATGAAACAAAAAAGTATATACATGTAATCTTACTCTATTAGGGTGTGGCCTCTTTACCACTCTGTGCCTTCCACTGTGTCCCAGTTGGAACAGGGTCAACATTTCCACAAAATGTAGTGTGTGGTGAACGAAAGGTCTCTTCATAATATTGACCGTTTTAGTTGGTTTGTGGTATATATTGTACGTAGCTTGTGTTGCAGTAATGAATGTGTCAATCTTATTTAAATAACAAGAGAAACCATATTGTCAGCTTCATAACAATACGCTAGTGTTGTTCTCACACTATTCAATGTGTGAACACATGAATTTTACAAATTGAACAGTTGAACTTGTTTGTTTGCTAACCCTTTACCTTCTATATTGGGGCTCCATGCCACCAATAATTAAAGGCTAAGGGTGTGCTATGCCAGACTTGGGGGCAAGAAAGGTGGACCACTTATAGGATTTTACTGTACACCTGCAACACATTGGCCTCCTTTTCCTTTGGGGGTCAAGAGCTACAATTACCCAGCAACAAGAGTTAACTAAGTAAATGCAAAGATTGTCTGCCATAAATTAACGTCGCCAACCTATTGACAAAATTGCTCTCTAATTTTAGACATCATCCTGACCAAAAAGAGGCGGAGCCACTATTGGCTGCTACATGCCCGCCAAGGTTCTATTGTTTTTCAATAATTAAATCCACAATATTACTTTATACGGAGCATGCTCAAAGCTTTGTTTTACTGCCATCTCCATCCTGTAGTGTCAGGAAAGTAAGAAGTAAATAAATGATGGCTAATTTAGCTACAAACTCCACCCACTGCTAGCCCTAATAATCACTTACACGTACAATGTTGATTTTACATTATTGATAAAGCAGAGTGAAATCTAATTGCAAGATTGTTACATACACAAAAATTAATTTCTGTGAACAATACGATGGTGAATAATTATAATGTGTAATAATTACATCTTCCCTATGAGATTGATATGTTCGTTTACAGATATTTTCACTAATTTATGAAAAATTCGACTTCACCAAATGACATTACTAACACAAGTAAAAAAAAAAAAAAAAAAAAAAAAAAAAAAAAAATGGAGAGAAAATGCAAGTGGTTGTTTCTGGTGTTAACTCTTGCTGTAATACATTTTAGTGAATTATAAGGAGAGAAAAAAAAACAACTGATCTAGTAAATAAAGAAACAAATTAAAACCAACAAAACAAAACAAGAAAGCAAAAAAAAAGTTGATAACTAAACAAACTAATGCCACAGAAAATGACAGCGCTAAAACAACTAACAAATACTGACTGGATTTTTGAATGTGACTGAAAAAAAAAAAAGGCGACAGACGATCATGGCAGGTCACGTATGCGTGTG